>Ga0209492_1000234_pt1 | contig 18180 bp, 8 predicted proteins | sample PPLLak12cMay2015_FD_187253 | JGI IMG/M metagenome (GOLD analysis project Ga0209492, IMG submission 187253) | Freshwater sediment microbial communities from Prairie Pothole Lake near Jamestown, North Dakota, USA - PPLs Lake P7 Core (1) Depth... | ecosystem: Environmental > Aquatic > Freshwater >... | reverse complement strand
ACAACCAGATGGTAAAATTATTGTAACAGGAACATTTACTACATATCAAGGGATTACTCAAAACAGAATAGTTAGACTTAATACTGATGCAACAGTAGATGCATCTTTTATAACAGGAACAGGATTTAATAATTTCACACAAGGTGCAGCAATTGATTCTAATGGATCAATTATTGTAACAGGTATATTCAGTACATATAACGGTAGTTCTTCTCCTAGGATAGCTAGATTACTTTCAAATGGAACAATAGACCCAACATTTATAATTGGCTCAGGATTTAATAATACAACAACAGATGTATTAGTTAATTCAGATGATTCAATGTTTATTCTTGGATATTTTGATACATATAATGGAACATCTGTATCTCCAGGGATTGTTAAACTTTTACCTAATGGAAATATTGATCCTTCTTTTAGTGCAGGTACAGGAATAGATCCTTATGTTCCTAATAATGCAAATTACTTTGCAAGAATTGTTGGAGAAACATCTTTTTATATTGGAGGATTTTTAACTGATTACAACGGTATATCTGTTTCTCAGATTATAAAACTAAATATAGATGGTACAGTGGATACATCATTTGATTCTGGAACAGGGTTTGATGGAGTAAACTTATATTCATTGGCAGTTATATGGGGAGATAAGCTCATCATAGAAGGAGATTTTTTAAATTATAATGGAACTCCTTCTAATTATGCTATTATTCTTAATGCAGATGGATCTGTATATTATACATTTGATTCTGTTTACATGAGTCCTATTGTAATAGGTAATAATTTATTTGCATCTATAGAAGAAGATTGTTTAGAATTATTACATACATTCATTCCACAATTTTGTAATCTTGAAGGTACAGGAATAATAACAGTTCCTCCTATCACTACTACCACTACTACAACTGCAGCATTTAGTAGTGAGATGGTGTTACATTTAGGAGAATGTATAGATGTATTTTTCCCTGATTATACTTATTATGTTTTTCAAACTGTACCTAATTTTGCTTTACAAGATGGAAATATTATATATTTTGAATCAGGTTTTATAAATCCTATTGATGGATTAGGACAAACATTTACTGGAATTTTTAATTCTATTAAATACGAATTTGTAATAAATAATGTAGGAGTTGTTTCTTCTACAATTGTTTGCCCATAATTAACTAACAATAAAAAAATGACAGTATTAATAACATTAACAACAGCTGGGACAGACTCAGGACCATTTAATCTTTATACAAATTTAGATGGATATGTTACACCATTTGAAACAGGAGTAGCAAAAATAGATTTAACAGGAGGATATACATCTACAATAGTTCCAGATTATGCAACTATAGTTAGAGTGAAGTCTACAGGAGATTGTGTAAATTATATAGATATTATATTAACTAGTCCAACAACAACAACTACCACTACAACGGTAGCTCCAACAACTACGACTACTACCACTTTACCAATATCTCAAGATGTTTTACTTGGTTATAGTGGAGTAGATTCTGCTACAGCTTGTACAAACATAGCAACACCTGTCATCAAGTATATTCCTTATGGAGAAGATTGGATGGTAGTTACATATTTATATGAAAATGCTTCTCCAGACATAACACCTGCAATTTCAGGTTATTACTCAGATGGTGCTAAATGGTACTATTGGGATGAAATAACAGAAACATTTACATCAACAGGATTTTGTTAAAATATTAAAAATCATAGTTTGTTGGTTTTCTATGTTTTTCTCCTCTAGTTTACTAGGGGAGTTTTTGTTTATAACTATTTTGATTATAAAGAATAACCTATTTAATTAAATTTATTTGGATAGTATAAAAACTATTTTTATCTTTACCCTAATTTAATTAAATTAAACTACTTATGTCTGAAAATCAAGATTTGTTATTTAAGTTAGAAGAGTTATTGAGTCAAAAAAAAAGTAAAAAGTTTTATGCTGAGAAACTAGGAATAAGTGAATATGAAGTAAATGAGCTCATGAAGGAGCTTAGAGAGAAAGATACAGAAACTGTATCAACAAACTACACAGGAGAACGTAAAGTAAATGTTGAGAAAGGAACAATAGAAAGTACAATAGTCACAGACTTTGAACCTAAAGATGATATTGAGTTAGCAAAGCTACACAAGATAAACTTAGATAAATACATCATTACCAATTATTGGTCTAAGATGTTACCAAGTGGAAAGTTTACTTCTTCTGTCTTTAGTAAAAAGAAACAACCACAAGATTACTCCCCTGAAGACTTTGCTAAGTTTTTAGAAAACTACAAACCAAACAATATAGCTGTTGTTAAACCAGAACCTCATCTTGATAAAGATCATGTAGATGTAGAAATATCAATAGCTGATTATCATTTAGCTAAGAAACATGTAGATGGAGATAATAATCCAGAAGATAGAGCTAGAAGATATTTTAACATAGCTTTATCATTAGTTCAAAAAGTACAAGCTAATTACAACATAAATACAATTGTATTACCAATATCAAATGATTTCTTTCATACTGATAACTATCAAAACCAAACTACAAACGGTACACCACAAGACACTATAATGGATTATGCAGAAGAGTATGAATTAGGATTTGCTGTTCTTGTAGATACAATCAATATGTTAAGACAACATTGTAATGATGTTACAGTTGTTCTTGTACAGGGTAATCATGATAGAACTAAATCATTTTATCTAGCACATGCACTAGATGTTTATTTTAAAGATGATTATGATGTAGAGTTTATAAGAGAACATAGTATAATTAAAGCAAAGGTGTTAGGTAATACATTTATTGGATGGCATCATGGAAATTGTAAAATAGATGATCTTCCATTATTGTTTGCAACACATCCTGAATATAGTCATTTCTTTGGTAATGCTAAATACAGAGAGATACACACAGGAGATAAACATCACTATATGGCTAAAGAAGTCAAAGGTGTAAGAATACAACAAATGCCCAGTTTGTCTGGAACAGACCGTTGGCACCTAGATAATAATTTTGTCCACTCAGTTAGAGCTGCATTAGCTCTTGTATATGATCCTGTACTAGGCAAGATTGCAGAATTTGAATCAAGAATATAAACAATATGGCAACATTAAGAAAATTAGTATCAGATGTTAGAAGTGTTCACAAGATACTTTCGACTGATTCATTAATAACCGATAGAGCAATAGCTAGCGAAATAAGAAACAACTCTTTATTATTAATCAAGAGAGAAACCAATCTAAGAAAGCTTTGGGCTACTGATACATTATTTACTACTATCCCTTGTTTAGAAATGATAGAAGTGTCTATATCTGAATGTTGTGATTATGTAGATCCTTGTTCTATTACAAGAACTAAATTTAAACTTCCACGTATATCTGAAGGAAACTATCAATATGTAATACAAGGAGTTTATTCTATTAATGCAATGAGCGGTAAAGGAAAAAAGTTAAAAGAAATATCTATTAATAGATATTTAAACTTACTTAAACTTCCTGTAATTAAAAAAGAAGAATACTTTTGGATATCTAATGGATATCTATATGTAAACAATCCAATGCTTAAAGCAATTAGATTTGTAGCTTTTTTTGAGGAAGATGTAACTAATGATATTATGTATCCAGAATGTGGATGTGGTACACCAGAATACGCTACAGAAGAAATCTGTAAGAATCCTTTAGATAAAGAATTTCCTCTTCCAGGATATCTAGAACAACAAGTTTTAGAATTAACATCTAAAAAATTACTACAAACATATTTCAATATTAAAACTGACATATCATCAGAAGGAATAGATGGTCAAGCACCTAATTCAAAACCAACTAATTAATATATGTCAAGAGTAGCTGTAGATTGGAGATCTTCTAGTAAAGATAACTACAACTTGTTTTGTAAAAAATACCCAGCTACAATAATTACTTATGATGCTTGGAGAAATATAATATATACATATAACGAAATGTTTAAAGAGTATATATTAGAAACAGGTCATAAAGCAAAACTACCTTATGGTTTTGGAGAATTTTCTATTAATAAAAAGAAAAGAAGAAAAATGAAAGGGATTAATGGTAAAGAATTTGTTAATCTTGCCATTGATTGGAAAAAGACTAAAGAGAAAGGAAAGGTTATATATAATTTCAACTATCATACAGAAGGATACTTTTTTGGTTGGATGTGGTTTAAATCTACAGCACGTTTTAAAAACTCTGATCTTTGGTATTTTAAACCTTCCAGACTTACATCAAGACTATTGTCACATTACTTAAAGACCAACGATAAGTATCAACATTTATACATCGAATGGAAAAAATAAATTATGAGCTACTATTATAAATACGCTTTTATAAGCCCAGAACCTGTTTACTCAACTGTTAAAGAAGAACTTAAAAGTTATTTCGATACAGGTGCTGTAGATGATTTATTATTTCCTACTTATTTAGATAAAGCTCTAAAGAAGTTAGGAAGAACAAATTATGTAATCACTAATGAAATTTTATTTGTTGAAGACTTTCAAGCTAGACTTCCTGATAACTTTTATGCTGTTAGAGAAGCATGGATGACTACAGAAGTAGCAGGATATCCATATCAATCAGCTAATTCATTTTATTCACAAGCAGCTTCTGAAACAACAATACAAGTAACTCCACTAACTATTGCAGGAACTGCTTGTACTAATGTTGGTTGTCAAGATCCAGCATGTGATGGTACATGTATGCCTGTTTTAATACAAGCTGTATATAAAACAAACAATAGCGTTACAAGAGGGTTTACTCATAACTATTTACTTAAACCTGGAAATATATCTGCAAAACAACAATGCGGTGTAGAATATACAAACAACTGGGATTTTAATGCACAACCTATTCCTGTAAACAATTTCACTCCTGGATCTTCAAGTATTGATTCATTTGATATACGAGATAACAAGTTTGTAACTAATTTTAGAAATGGTGTTGTACATTTAATATTCTATGCTACAGAGTATGATGAGATAGGAAATCAATTAATTCCTGACAATTATCGTATAAGAGAATATGTAGAAGCATTTCTTAAATTCAAAGTGTTTGAGATGCTTACAAATCAAACTAATGATGAAACTTTTAATCAGTTACAACAAAAGTTATTATACCATAAGCAAGCTTATGAAGAAGCTTTTATTATGGCTAGTATTGAAGTAAAGAAACAAACTGCTGAAGAAAAGCAAAGAAGAATTAAAAATGATCTTAACAGATTTAATATGTATGAACTTCCTAACCGTACTAATAGATACGGTAGAAGACGTAACAATTAATATATATCATGGCTGAAGAACAATCACAAGGAAATATTAAGATAGAATTTAACAGTGCCAATATTGGTTTAAACATGGATCAAACTTTGAACCAAGTTAAATCAGGCACTTTGACCTATGCATTAAACGCTGCTTTAGAAAACTTTGATGCAAGTTCTGTTAATTATCAAAACGAACAAGGTAATGAGTTATGTCTTACGTTCCCAAAAAGTTATGTATTAATAGGAGAGCATTTCATCAACGAAAAAAACAAACACATATTCTTTCTTACTAATCCACAAGATGGTGGTTCAGAGATAGGATATATGGATAATAATGATTGTTTATATCATAAGTTAGTTAATTCAACTTGTCTTAATTTTAATATTGACAATCCTATACATAAGTGTGTACATAAGATTACAAATTGTACAACAGAAATATATTGGACAGATGGTATTAATCAAAGGAGATATTTAGATATTGAAAACATTCCTTATTTATTAGCTCCTAATTCAGATCTTTGTGATCCTACTTATACAACCGAATTAGATTGTAATCAATTAAAAATACAACCTAATTTTAATATTCCAGATCTTTCTATTATAGATGTTACTACAGGAGGAGCATTGCTTGCTGGTACATATCAATTTGCTGCTCAATATGCTGATGCTGCTGGTAATCCTTATACATCATATTATTCTATTACAAACCCTACACCTATTGCTGATATAAATATAACAACAGTTAATTATAATTACAATGTAGGTAAATCAATTATTGTAAACGTTGATAATCTTGATGTTACAGGAGGATTTCAATATTTCAATCTTGCTGTAATTAAAACTATTAATGATATTAGTTCAGTAGAATTAGTAGGTACATACTTTATTGATAATGTTACAAAACAAATTACTTATACAGGACAAGATGTTTCTGCTATAAGATTATCTATTAATGATATATTTGAAAAGTTTCCTTATTACGATATAGCAGAAGATTTAACTACAGCTCAAGATGTTCTTATATGGGATGGTCTTATATCTGTAGATAGGATAAATTATCAATCAATAGCTTCACAAATAACTCTTCAATGGGAAACATATAAACTTCCTCCAACTGAAAATTATTCAGATGAATTAAATGCTACTAATTTAAGAGGTTATCTTAGAGATGAAGTGTATGCATTTGAAATTGCATTTTTATTAGATAATGGAAAACAAACAGATGGTTTTCATATTCCTGGTAGAACAATTAGTTTTAATGAACAATCATTACCAGATGTAACAGATGATGATGAAGATTTCATAGGAGATGGTACAAGTGCTCCTTATTGGAAAATATACAATACAGCTTCTGTTATAGGAGATTCTATAGGAGCTCCTATTGGTAATGCTATTCCATATCAATATGGTGAGTTTGCTTATTGGGAATCTACAGAAGAATATCCTTGTAATACAAATGTATGGGGAGAGTTAGCTGGACAAAAAATAAGACATCATAAATTTCCTGATGTATTAGTTTCTCCAATAATGGAACCTACAATATTATATTCAGGAGCAGGATCTATGGTGATGCAAAGTAATTCTGTATTTCCAATGGGTGTTAAAATTAATGTAGAACAAGTTAAATCTTTAATCAATTCTTCTAATTTAACACAAGAAGAAAAATCAGCTATTGTAGGGTTTAAAATATTAAGAGGTAATAGAGGGACTAACAAATCTATTATTGCTAAAGGAATACTTAGAAATGTAAATAAATATTCAAGAGAAAATCAAGATTTTTATTTTCCTAATTATCCATATAATGATTTATCATCAGATCCTTTTTTAAATCAAACTAACAATGCTTGGTCTAAGGAATGTGAACCATTTAATATTGTTATTACATCTTTTAATGTAACACCGTCTGATGGTAGTCTTCCGTATACAGAAATATCATATATTGATTGTAATACAAATAAAACAGCTACTCAAAAGTTTACTGTATTAGGATCACATCCTTTATTTTGTTCTATTGGTAAACCTTTCTTCTTAGGAGATTATACATTACATTATGGGATTCCTTCTGTAGGATCAATAACTTATGCTAATTATGATACTTATTTAATTGAATCTACAGGAATAAGAAGATGGTGGAGAGCAGGATGGGAAGATGCTACAAGAGGTACATATAGCACTGTAGTAGAAGGATCAAGTAATATTTCTCCATGTAATCGTACAGAATTACGTGGGTGTAGGTCTTATTATGTAAATATAGTAGTAGGAAGTGGTGCTCCTAAAAAAATTGATGGTCCAGGTGCTGAGTATATTAGTTTTATTGACTCTACTAGAGTGACAGCATGTAAAGCTGAAACTTCCTTATCACCAATAACTACTGACCCAAATCTTGCATACAGACAAATATTTAATTCACCCGAAACATCATTTGGACAACCATTTTTAGGAGATGTTCTTAAATTAGAAAATGTAATGTTTGGTGCAGGTAAAGCACACTTTGTTCCAGTTAGAAGTAATGCTAAATATAGATTAATTACAGAAGAAGCGCAAAAAGATGCATTAGATAGTTCTAATAAATTAGGAGCTTACACAACTCCATTTAATGCCACTGCTATGTTCACAGTGTATCAAGCATATTTACAAATATATATAAATGGTATAACTAGAAAGAACTATGCATATTCATATAATTCAATTGCTAATTACGATTATACTACAACTATACCAAATGGTTTAGGAATTAAACAAAGAAATATTGATTTAGTAAAATATTTAATACCTGGAGTTCAAGCAGTAGGAGATGATAATATTCCTATAAATAATTATGAAAGAGAAACTTCTGTATTTATAAAAACAAAAGAATTAAACAATTCTGAAGAATATTTATCTCCACTTCCTTTTCCAAGCAACAGTGTTAATGTTCCTGCATTAGGAATAACAGATAAATCTAGAATAACTATTGGTGGAAGTAATGCATGTTCAACTCCTGCAAGAGAACAAGATATACAAGTTTTATCATATTATGCTTCATTAAAAAATACATTTGTTAATCAATGGGGACAAATCTATTCTTATGAAACTATTGATACAGGATTTCAAAGAACTATTAATAGTACAGGAAGTGAAACAATATTTGGAGGAGATACATTCATTTCTCGTTTTGCATTTAAAACTAAGCTTCCGTTCTTTATTGACAATAGAGTTAATGCTCCTGATGATTCAGATATATTTTATGATGAGATTGGTAATATAGCCTACCCTAAATATTGGCATTCAGCTAGATCTATATTATCAGACTATACAAGTAATGCAGGTGTATTATCAAATATAATATCTTATAAAGCTCATAATTTTGATTGTCCTAATAGTCAAGAACCTGGACCAACATCAACACCTCCAGTTGCAGCTTCAAGTAATCCTAATAGAACATTCTATGATGGATATTTTTATTTATTTGCATATGGTATTCCTAACTTCTATTGTGAGAGTTCTTACAATACAGATCTTAGACAAGCATTCAATAATAAAGAAGGAGATTTCTGGCCACATGTAAGCACAAATATTCCTGATGATTGGTTGCAAGAAGATTTTGTATCTATAGCAAATGATAATACATATACATACAATGTAACATTCTCTAAACAAAATAAAGAAAATACATTTACGCATCTTCCTCCAGATTGGGATGGAAGAGCTTGTTATACAAATTATCCATTTAGAGCAATATATTCTGATAGTCAAAATACAGATGCTGATAATAGAGTTAATAGTTGGTTAACATATAGAGCAGTTTCTTATTTTGATTTTCCTCAAAACTATGGAGCACTTACATCATTAGATGGTATTCAAAATAAAGCTGTATTAGCTAGATTTGAAAATAAATCATTAATGTATGATAACTTATTAACTATTGATACAAGTAATCCGCAAGCTGCATATGTAGGTAATCCTATGATGTTTAGAAAATCTCCTCCAATAGACTTTGCTGAAACAGATCTTGGATATGTAGGAAGTCAACATAAAATGTTATTAAAAATTCCACAAGGACAAGTAACTTTAGATGCTAAAAGAGGACAAGTATTTCTTATACAAGGAACACAAGTGGAGGATTTATCTGCATTTGGTTCAGGTGTTAATAGATTCTTTACTGACCACTTAGCGTTTGAAATATTAAGATGGTTCCCAAATGTTGATGTAGATAATCATTTTAATGGTGTAGGGTTACATGGTGTATTTGATAGTAAATTTGATAGAGTTATAATTAGTAAATTAGATTATATTCCTTTATCAAAAGATATTAAATACAATTCTACAACAAAAGAATTTTATATTGAAGAAATAATTAATAACTTAGTATTAACAACAGTTGTTGATTTAAAAGATTCTGAATACTTCTGTAATAAATCTTGGACACTTTCATTTAATGTAAATACAAAAACATGGATCTCTTTTCATAGTTATATCCCTAATTGGTATATAGCAGAAAACAATTTCTTTTATTCTGGTATTAATGGATGTTGTGATGATTTTGATTTTGTTGCAGGAGAATTAGTTCCTACACCAAGTACAACAACTACTACCACTAGTAGCACATCTTCAACTACCACTACAACCACAACAGCTATTCCATTAGATTGTACAATGTCAGGAGAAGTGACAATAACTGATTGTACTCTTGAAGGAACAGGATTAATAACTGTACCACCACCATGCCAAAGACCTATAGATATGAATGATTATACATTTATTACAGGATATAACATAATAGCTCCTCCATCAACAGTTGTATCAACAGCAAGTCAAATTGATGCATGTGCTGCTGCAAACTTTATAAATACTACCTTAGTTGATTATTCATTAACAGGAATTAATGTATCTGCTTCTAGTCTTTCTATTGGTAATATTATGTATGATGGATTAACATCACCAGATTGTTCAGTTATTCCAGATGGTTGGTATTTTACAGAAGAAAGTGCATATTACGAAGTTGTATACCATGTTGTATCAGGAATACTTACTGAAATAGTTAATTGTAATCCTACAACTACTACTACTAGTACGACACTTGGAGAATGTAATACATATACAGCTACTAAAGCAACAGCAGGAGTGATAGATATTAATATTATAGATTGTACAGGAACACCTGCAATTGTATCAGTAGGAAACATTGGAGGAGGTCTTTCAGTAATAACATTCTGTGCAATAAGTATATCTGGATACGCAGGTGATGTAACAATAACTTTTAATGGTTTGTGCTAATGTCAAAAACAATAACAATAAAATTAACTCAAGTAAATCCTACTGCAGGTCCATTCTCAATCTTTGATCAGTTTGGGAATGTGATAGCAGAAGGAGTTACTAAAAAAATTCTTACTAGGGGTATAAGTTACATTGTAAATGATAATGTAACTATGATTACAATAAAATCTACAGGACAATGTAAAGCAGAAAAAACAATATCTTTAAAAGATATCACTGTACAACAGTATGCAGATATTGAATTAGTACAAACTGTAACAGGATGTATATGGAGACACTTGACTAACATCCAATTGTATAACTCTTACTATGGAAACATAGCACCATATATTATTGAATATCCATTTGCTTATCAATATCAAGATGAACTTCTTCAGAACGTAAAAGATTATACAAAAGCATATGAATATCTAAACATACCTGATGGTGTGTTTAGTTATAACTCAAGGATAGAAACAAACAATAAATGGTTTAATAAAGCAATCCTTTATAACAATCAACAAAGTTCAGGAGTAATAAACTTAGTAGCAAAACCTCTTAATAACATGAGAGCATATATGCAATACCCAATGTTCAATACAGATAGTAAAACTATTACATATACTAAGAGTGATAGCTTTTATCAATACAATACATTCTGGGCTTTACAGAAAAGTTCTCAAGTTCCATTATTCCTTACGTCATGTGAGAGTCTTTCTATTGATAAGGTAGTTAATCAAACTAATATGGATTATACAAACAGAAGTTTCAAGAAAGCTCCTCTAAGAGCAAAAGAATTAAAAATAAGACATATACTAGATGATCAATCAAACGTTCATCTAGTGAGCCAATTTATAATCGCACCTGCACAAATATCATATAAGTAATGAGTAGTAAAGTAAAATGCACATGTGGATGGTCATGGAACAAATCTGATTCCAGTAAGAAGGATATGTACATATGTCATGAGTGTGGTAGAGACAATAGCAACAACATGAAGAATGGTGGTTGGTTAGATCAATATGCTGATGGTGGAACAATGCAAGAACACCAAGAGAATTATAATGATTACAATATTTCTGCTCCTGAAGGATTTCAAGGAGATGGATACAGCAATGTAGGAAGAGATAGTTCTCCTGCATGGGGAGGACAGTTTCAAGAAGGAGGAGAGATTCCTATTGCTCAAAAAGGAAAGAAAGTTAAGTATGTAGAATCAAAAAATGATCCTAGATATAAAGCTTATCAAGATAGTTTAACTACATATAATAAGTATGTAAAGGAATTAAAAAAAACAAAAACTAAAGTTAGAAAAGATATTGATTTTTATAATAAAAACAAAGGTATTTTAGAAAATGAAATTGAATATCAAGAACTTGGTCTTCCTATAGAAGAAGAAGATAAGAAAGGATTTAGAGATGTTGCAACTGGTATTAGTCCTATTGCTAATAAGTATATTGGATGGAAAGATAAATCACATAGTCTTCCAAATGCATTAAGAAATTTAATTCCAAAAGATAGTTATATTTCTAGTATATCAGGAGGTATTGATGTGTATAAAAAACCACAACAACAAGTAATAGTAAAAGATAATAATGCTCCTCAATATAAAACTATACATACAGGAGAAGGAGAAGGAAGATTTGAACCCGTACAAAGACCAACTGTAAATGCAATTCAAAATAATTTACAACCATCAGGATTAGTTTATCCAGACAATGATATAAAAGCAGATGTTCCACAAATAAGGCCTCAAGCAAGAATTCCAAAGTCTTTTGATGTAACATCTCAAAGACAAACTATGTCTGGACCAAGTGATTATTATAATTACAATCAACAAGGACTTAGTGTAGAACAAGCATTAGAAGCTAAACAAGCAGCTGATGCATATAATCAATCTGTACAAGATAAATATGGAAATAGTAAAAATCCTAAAGCACAAGAAAGATTAAAACAATTAATGCAAGATGTAGAACTAACTCCTAATTATCAAATGGGAGGGAATGTCTATCCAGTTAACTATGTTCCTGAAGCACAAACAGGAGGATCATTCCCAGGAGCTACAGGTTTCTCATACGCACGTACAGGAAGTATTCCTAGTGAAGGAAAGTATGCAAAGAAAACAATGGCTAGTGCACAGAATGGTCAAGAGATGCAATACTATAGAGAAGGACTAGATTTCCAGCCTAAAACTATTAGTAAGAATGGTGGATGGTTAGATAGTTATGATAAAGCACAAGATGGTAAAACAGTTAAGTATGGAACTCCTGAATATGAAGAAGCATATAACAAAGGAGAAATTGTAACTAAAGAAGGTGTACGTTCTCCTATTTTATTAGATGAAGTAGTTATACAAAATAATTATAAAAGACCAAGAGGTTTCTGGGAACAATACAAAGATAAAATAGTAGAAGAAAATAAAGATGCTGGAGTGTTGGGTGCAATTATTGGTACACCTATTTCTGCTATAACAAGTCTTCCACAACTTGCTGCTACATATGCTTTTACAGATAAAGTACAAAGACCATCTGAAGCAATGGATATACAAAATCCTTATGGTGCTATGGCAGTTGATGCTATAGCAGATCCAGCAAATTTAATTGGTGCTAATATTTTAACAAAAGAAAATGCTCTTTCTAAATTAGGAAAAATATCAACAAGCATTGCTCCTGAGTTAAGACAAGGAGTAAATACTAATGGGTTTTTAGATATATTTAAATCTAAAAAACCTACAACTTCATTTGCAGAAAACACTACAAATGTATCTAAAAATTTAGAAGACTTAACACATGCTAAAGATTGGGCAAAACAATATGGATATGAATTACCAGAAAACTTAGAAAGAATTGCACAGTCTGATGAACTTACTAATAGAACTGTAAGAGGTATGATGAATAGACATAATACTTTTGTTAGAGGTGTAAGTACTAATTGGGATGAACTTACACAAAGAAATCCTGAAATATTAAGACATCTTGAAGGAAAAGGTATTGATTGGCAGAATAATCCTAAAGCAGCTGCAGAATACATGGCAACACACGTACCAATACAAACAGGATATGGGAGAGCCTCTTTAAATCAAGATGTTTTTAATCAAGGGCTTGATGCAATTTATACATCTAATTCTATACCTACCGCTGAGGGATATACATATGGGCAAGGATACATAACTAAAGTTAAAAAACCTACAGACTTTTCTTCATTAGACAGAAAAGAGTGGATTACCCAAAATAGTCCAACCTATCACGAAGGAGCATTAGAAAAAAATAAAATTACCTATTCTATTAAAGACAAAGATGTTACAAAAATTCTAGGAAACTTTGATACAGATTTAAATATCCAAAGAAAATTTGTGAATGCACAAAAAAGTAAAAAGAAATTAAAGGAATTTAAAGATGAGGTTTTAAAAGAATGGGAAGATGATTTAGAATTTTATAATAACAACCCTAAATTTCACGGAGGAAACAAAGAAGAAATTTTAAAAAATATTAAAGATGTAAAAGAAACGGATTTTTCAAAAATAAAAATTAATGAAAATACCAACAATGATAAAATAACGCATAAGCTATTAAGAACAGAAAAAACAAGCGAGGAAAAAGCATATAAATCTTTTATAGACGATGTTATATTAAATGCAGAAAAAAATAAATCAATAGTAAACGATGATGTAGCAAGAAAACTCTCTAAAGAACTCTATAATAAGAATCTTGAAGTATACCCTAGTTGGAAGCCAGGAGCAGAGGGAATTAAAAACGCTAAATTATTTAGACAACATTTTTTAAATGATATTCAAAATAGTGATTCAGATGTTTTAAAAGAGCTATTAAATAAACATATAGGAAGTGCAAATTATGCCCATTACCTACATTTAGGGACACCAGGAGAAAAGATACTAGAACCCGTAAAAAGTTGGGAAATTACTCCTGATATATGGAAGAATAAAAGTAGAGCACATACTAACACTTATTCTAAAAAATTATCAGCAATGGAAGAAGGGGGAGTTATTAAAGATGATAGAGGACAATGGGATCATCCAGGAGAGATAACAGAAATATCAGGAGATACAATGGCAACACATGGATATGGTGATATACCATTATACGTAGTTCCAGATAAAGGAAAACCTAGAATGGTACAACCTAATACAGGAACACAAAAGTTTCCAGGAGCAAAAAAATTTACTGAATATCCTGTAGCCCAAGGTGGAACAACTTTTAATAAAAATGTTGATAATTCTTTGCAATATCAAAAAGATTGGATGAACTCCCCTATGTATGAAGAAATGTTAAATAAGTCTACAGAAAATGATTGGGTAGATCGTGATTATGCAGAAGATAGAGTAAAAAATTTAGAAGAATTAACTAAAAATAAATCTTATAGAATTAGAGAATCTTACGATGATGTTGGTCCTAATGGACAAGCAGGAGATGCCAGTACTAATGGTATAATAACTTTATATAATTCTTCTAATGTAAATAAAGATTTTAAAAAAGAAGCAATAAACCATGAAATAGGACACATGACAGATAATCCTACATTTAATATAACTACTCCATTTAGAGATAGATTAATTCCTCAAAGTGATATCGATTTGATAGAAAAATACAATCCTATTAATTTAGAAAATACAGAAAGATATAAAAAAGCAGATAAATTAGGTAAAAAATTATTAAAACAACATAGTCCATATAATAAAGATACTATTGATTATATAACTACTCCTACTGAGACAAGAGCAAGACTTAATGTAATAAGACAGTATGCTAAAGAAAATAATATATATGATCCTTTTACACAAAAAGTAACTCCAGAAATAATAAACAAATTACTTTTACGTAAACATACTGAAAAACTAAAAGGATTAGATGATTTAAACTCAGTATTTGGAAAAAATAAATTAATGAATTTATTAAATACAATTAGTCAAAATGATACTGATAAAGACAGATCTGTATCTGTAGCTAAGAATGGATTAAGACAAGAACAGAAGAGTTTGCAGAACCTAGATAATCTAACTAACTTTACGAATTACAATAAACCACAACCAGGAGGCTGGCTAAACAAATACAATTAATATGAAAGCACAAATTTTAAAAATAGCAGGAGTAAAATCTGAAAAGGAGTTCTACAAGAAATATCCTTCAGAAGAAGCATTCATGAAACAACATGGTAAAGCTTTTAAGAAAGCTCAATATGGTGCAACTTTAGATAAAAACAACAATGGTGTTTTAGATAATCTAGAACCTATGAACATTAATGCTATTGGACAAACTCAAAACTGGGCAGACACACAAGGGTATGGAACACCTATTCAAGATCAAAGACAATATCAAACTCAATATGAGAATGCTATTAAACGTCCTCAATTGACACCAGTTAGTTCAATAACTCCAGCAGGATCTACAAACCCCTTAGCTACTGGTGGTATTGGTGGATTTGATGTTTCTACATTAGGTAAACAAGGACCTGCTACTTCAAAAATGCCAGGAGCACAACAAATACTTGGATCTGCTACAGGAATTATAGATGCTGCAGGAGCATTTAAAGAACAAAAAAAGAAACTACAAGGATTAAAACAACAAAGAGGAGTTGCTGATGTAAGTCTTCAAGCAGCACAAAGTACAGATGTGGATGCACGTAGACAAATGCAAGATACATTCTCTAAACAAAGAAATGCCATGATGCAACCTATGACAGGAGAAAACTTATTTCCTGTTAATGGTGTTGGTACAAATGTTCTTGCTAGAAATGGTAGAATGTTACAAGAGGGTGGTGAAATACAAAATACATTTGCTCCTAATGATATATATACAGATAGTGGATATGAACCATTGAATGATTCTGAAATAGTAAAACAATATTACAATGGTGGCGGTATCCCTCAAGCACAAAATGGATTTTCTAACTTCATGGGAGCTGGAGGAACAGATTTTGCAAATAAAGCAGTAATGGGTGCATTTGGTAACAATGCTGGTTCACAAATGGGAACTGCTGTAGGAGGAGCATTAAAAATGATTCCAGGTGTAGGTCCTGTACTAGGTGCTGTTGCTGCTCCTGTACTTGGAGCTATTGGAGGTGGTCTTGATCAAGCTTTTGGTGATGCTGGTAAAATTAAAAAAGAACAAGCTGGGTTAGATAGATCTATGATGGGATTACAAAATGTAAGTGCTACAAAAGATTTACAAAGACAAAATCAATCTTATATGGAAGATGGTGGATGGGTATCTAATGATTGGACTCCACAAGTTATAACTTCATTCGGTGGTCTTGATGAACAAGAAGTTTATGATTATGCACATGAAGGAATGGATACATTAAGAGCTGGTGGACATCTAAGAGAATATACACCTCCTAGTAATAGAGCTATGGAAACATATAAAAATGGTGGAGATGTTCAATCTTATGGATTAGGTGGAGAGTTACAAACACATTGGGGTGGAGGAGCTGAAACTATATCACGTAATCCTTACTTACCTGGTACAGGAGAAACAGTTATGTTTAGAGGTAAGAGTCATGAAGAATATTCTCCTAATGGAGAAACAGGTATTGGTGTTACTTACGGTGGTAATCCAGTAGAAGTTGAAAGAGGGGAACCTATGGTTGAATTAGAAGAAGGTGGTGTAGTAGATCCAATGACTGGTGAAGTACAAAAATCAGGTGTGGTGTTTGGTAATTTAAAAATACCTAATCAATATATAGATATGTTAGGAGATAAAAATGCAAAAGGTAAAAAGTTTAAAAACTATGTAAATGATTTATCTAAGATAGAGAGTAAACAAAATACATTAATTGAAAAATCTACAAAAGAACTTGATGGATTAACTCCAAGAAACTCTTTTGATAAATTAAAACTTACAGCATTACAAGCTAGCATACAAGGTGCTAATATGAAACTTAAAGAACTTGCTGATAAAAAAATAAATGCAGCTTCTCTTCAGAATGCTATCAATGATACAGCAGCAGAAAATGGTTTAGTAGCTGATGATCTTGCAAGAGGTAAAGTGAAGATAGATAAAGAAGCTCAGAAACAAAGTGCCAAGTTTGGTGGTAAGTTTACAAAAGCACAAGATGGTATTTATAAAACAAAAGGTGTTCAACCAGGAATGATAGATTATAATGAATTAGGAAGTACAGATATTCCACACTTTGCTAATAAAGAAACATATGAAAAAACGTGGCTACCTAAGATGTCAAAAGCGCTTGACACACCAGAAATTGCAAATCAAGTTCTTACAGGTCTTGAAAATTATACTGGACAAGACGCTGAAGATGTTAAAAAAGTTCTTAGCAAACTACCATCAAAATCAGCAAAACTTGCTAAAATGTATGAGTTAGCTTCAGATTATAAACCTGGACCGTTTCATAATATATTAAATTCACTTATTGATAAAACTACTGCACCAGAACAACAAGAGGGTGTACAAACAGGAGTTGATTGGACATCTAAAACACCTACACCACAAATTGAAGAAGAAGAAGAAAAAAGTAAATTTCCTTGGCAAGCTTATGCTAATCAAGCTTTACAATATTTAAGACCTACAGATCAAGAAGGTTTAGATGCTGCACAATTATATCCAGAGATGTATGCAATGGCTACTAATCAATTAGAACCTGTACAAGCTAACTTCTATAGACCAGAAATAGGTGTACCTTATGATATTTCTTTTCAAGATAGATTGAAT
>Ga0209492_1000231_pt1 | contig 18240 bp, 31 predicted proteins | sample PPLLak12cMay2015_FD_187253 | JGI IMG/M metagenome (GOLD analysis project Ga0209492, IMG submission 187253) | Freshwater sediment microbial communities from Prairie Pothole Lake near Jamestown, North Dakota, USA - PPLs Lake P7 Core (1) Depth... | ecosystem: Environmental > Aquatic > Freshwater >... | reverse complement strand
GCGGACGGGAAGGTGGCGTTTCCCGCTACCCCGGCTGTTGTTCCCACGCCCGTTAGCGGAGAGGTACTACAGGTCGTCTGGAGACAGGATGCCGGGACAAACCTGACAGCGCCGGGTTCGTTACAGAATATGACAAACTCACTTATCCAAATCATTCCCAAGAGCACAAATAGCACTCTGATAGTCGAGTTGAATTGGAACGGGGGTGTGCAGAACCAAACAGGGGTGAATGCCTCTGCCTTGTTTCAACTTCACAGGGGTACTGTTGCAAGCCCGATTGGCTACGCCACTACAGTAACAGTCCCTAGTGGGGCGGGAGGAAATGGTATTCAGAGTCGCCAGATGTTGTCGGCATTCCTCAATAACACAGACCTCACCACAAAACAATTTGGACTGGGGGGTGCCTTGAGTGCTGGATCAGGTGTTTTGATTTATGGCACCTCTCAAAACTGGAAAATCACCGAGGTGCAAAACTAATGACCGCAAAACTCTCAGCATCAGCCGACGGCACCAAAGTCACCATCGGCACCGCAGCAGAAGATGCCCTGCAAATCGACGCGACGGCCAAGACGATTGCTGCATTGGCTCCCTATCTGCTCAAAGGGGATATTCAGGAGCAGAACCTTGCAGCAAATGGCTACGTCAAGCTGGCGTCAGGACTGATTATTCAGTGGGGCAAAACCAGCGGCGCGGCGGCTGTTCGTAATGTAACCTTTCCTATCCCGTTTCCAAACGCTGTCCTTACCGTGGTTTGCACCACAGAAAATGGCGCCCCCCAGACCGCAAGCAATATGGTTTCTGCTTCTGCTCATGCACCAACCGTATCGGGGTTCTCAGCGGCGGCATGGGTGTTATCGGGCGCATCCCCTGCATTCACCACCGCACCATGCAACTGGCTCGCAATAGGACACTAATGCACCGCCTTCTCTCCCTCCTCCTGCTCGCCGGCTGCACGACGACCAACATCAACGCCCCGCAGCCGAACTTGCAGAGCATCAACCTCGGCCAGCCGTCGTGCATTCAGGACTGCCACACGACCCAAACCGCGACGCAGGGCGAGGGCAGCACGAGCGGGGCGATCACCAATACCACCAGCAGTTCTTCTACCCGCAGTCCAACCATCGGAGGATCACAATGATCAACCTCGAACGCATCCGTTCCGCTACCCCAGTCATCATCGCTGTCGTCTGCTTCCTCGTCGTCGGCATTTCCTACGCCTGCACGGCCAGAGCGCAGGACCGCCCGAGCCTGACCCCGGAGCAGAAGGCAACTGTTGTATGGGTGGCTGCCAATGCCATCACCTCGTTCGCTGTCGGCTGGTTCGTCCTGCCCTATGCGACAATCACCGGCAAGCAGAAGGAACTCTGCGACGCCATGAAAGGCAGGTACGACCCCAAGGCCCGTGACCTCTGCGAAGGTGGTGATTGGGTCCGCATCATTCCCTACCTTCGCGACATCAAGGAGAATTGACCATGAAATACCTACTCACCCTGCTGTGCCTGTTCGCTTCCTCCGCCTTCGCCATCGGCCTCGGCAATGACAACCCGCCGGGCGGTGGGGGCGACATCAAGAATACCCAAACGACTGTGGTCGGTGTCAGTGCCGAGTCGCGGGCCAACGCCCTGAACTACGTGAAGAACATCACCAACATGGCTCCGGTCGAAGTGACAACCGCCCCGGTCAATGTCTCCTACAATGAGGCGCAGCAGCCGGCCAACACCCGCAACGAACAGGTAGGAACCGTCAATGTACGCACCGTCCCCAACGTCTTCTCCGGTAATGTCTACCCTACCGCGCCTTGCATGGGTTCTTCCACCGTTGGGGCTGCTGCCCTCGGCTGGGGTGCCTCCATTGGCTCCTCATGGGCTGACCACGAATGCGGGAAGCGTGAGACTGCCCGTTCATTCCAGAACCTCGGCCTGACTCAGGATGCCGTGGCCATCCTCTGCACCAGCGAGTACGCCGCAGCCGCCCCGGCCTGCCAGCCGAAATGATCGAGAAGCTCATTGGGCAAGTGTTCGGGGATGCAGATGACGCCCACAAGGAACATCTGCTCACCCGGAGCTACGCACAGCACGTGGCTCTTGGGGACTTCTATGGTGGGGTCCGGGATGCTCTGGATGCGGTCGTGGAAGCCCACATCGCCCTGGTCGGGCCAGATGACATTGCAGACCCTACCGGAAGCCCACTCGAACAGTTGGAGGACGGCTACGTTGCTCTGATGGGGATGCGGGACAAGGTCTGCGACGGCTGCCCCACCATCGAGGACCTGTATGACACGCTGACGGGGGAATACCTCACAGCGATCTACAAGCTCAAACGGCTGAAATGAAGAAAGCCCCCGATTATGGGGGCTTCTTTTGTCACTTCGCGTTGAACTCCTGTGCCGGTCCAGTTGTGGTGCTACGTTCCGCCTGTCTGATGTACCTCAAGGCTGTCTGATGGCGGGTCTCGCCGGGCCACTTGCTTTCGACGGCCATCAACAGTTCGTGGTACAGAGTTTGACTGGTGGCGAGTTGCTGCCGCAAAGACTCTGCCTCTGTGTGCTTGCCATCGACAATTCCGTGACATGCTTCGCAGGCTTCCCACCCGTCCTTTTTGCCATCCCGAAACTCGGCGAGCAGTTCGGCGCACAAGTCGCAGGCGTCGAGCGGGTTTCCGTGTTGGCAACTCATTTCCACCCCTCCACCAGACCCCACACGCCGAGTAGCAGCAGGGCAGTCCAGAGTACAGCCTCGAACAGGTACGGCCATGCCTCGGGGGCTGGCTCGGTGAATGGCAGGTCGGGCCTCGGATCGTGGCTGGCGTAACGCTGCGGGCGAATAGATGTACTAGTGCAGCCGATACGGGTACGTGCTGGTTTGGTCATTTCATCTCCTTTCCAATTTCCGCAGCCGCCCTGACGATGGCGCGACGGGTTGCTGCATGAGCGTCGCTGTCATGCGCTTCGCTGGCCCCACGCCCAATGTCTGTCAGCACGTCGGTTACACCATCATCAACACCAACTGTGAGAAACAACTTCACCGCCAGCCGCAGCGCATCGCCGTCGTCGGTGAGGGGGTTCCACCGTGTGCCGTTGTGCCAATCCAATACAACATCACCCATGCAATTGAACCCGGTGTTCCCTCTGCCCCTACCGCTTGTTTCAGATTTGTCGATCTTCAACCCTGCTGCCTTCGCAGCCAGTTCCAACAGTTCACGGTCGTTGCTCATTGCTCTACATATCCTGTAATGTCTCCGGCGGGGAAGCGTACATATGCCTCCGGCTTGCAAGTTGTATTTCCGTGAGACCGCCAAAACAGTCCTCCGTGCTCAGGGTGCCGCCAGCACTCGCTGATCACGATGGTTTTCTTCGGCTGCGCGGGGCGACCACGATATCTGGTTCCGAAAGTCCAGCCTCGCTGCATCCACAGTATCCAGTCTCCCATGTAGAATTCTTCAATCTCCCACTTCTCGATCTGTGCGCGGGCCACGTCCTGCATGGTGGGCAGGTCTCTCCATTCGCTGCTCATTGTTCACGCCCTCCTAGTGTAATGATTTGCGTGCCAACAATCCATGACGGAACGGATAGCCCTTTCCAAATCCCTTCCATGGTCCTCCTGGTAACTCCCGCCATCCTCGCCAGTGCCTCTATCGTGTAGCCCTGGCGCTTGAGGGAGTTGATAAGGTTGGGCCAATCCGGCTCCACTATAATGATTGTCGGCACGTCCTTGGTCTTTCTCTGGTAATTTCTGCTCATCTCCCATTTCTCATCTTTCTCAGGATACGGTCAGCCTCTGTCTTGTCGGTCATGTAGGTCAAGTCGAGGAGTACCAGAACGGGTTGGGGGATCGTGCGGCCGGACTCATACCGGGAACCGCATGTTTGGCTTACGCTCACAGCTCCCCAGAATTGCTCCTGGGTAAGCCCTAGTTCCAGCCGTTTTGCTAATATGTACTTCATTTCAACTCCTTCAGGTTATACGTAGCTGACTATGCGAAGGGCTACAGGCGATTATTTCGGCGGGGGTAAGGCTAGGGTACCGGCGACTTACGGTATAGCGCCCTAGCCCCTCCTGGACCCCTACGCAGCGCCCTCCCGGCGACGGGAAATCCCTAATTCTAGCTGGAAGCGATCCTCCTCCTGGTCATACTTGACCTTGGACTGTACTTCGATGTACTTCTCCAAGAAGTGGCGGGCCTTCTCCAAGTCCTGGATGCCGTTCTTGTTCTTCCACCGGGTGACGTACTTGGTGATTTGAGCCTGGAAGTAGTCAAGGTCATTAGCCACCACGTAATCCCAGTGTTGAATGGAGGACTTGTAGTGGTTCCCCCCGACTTGTTTGTCATTTGCATTCATGTTGAATCTCCTTGAGAAGTTGGCGAGTTGCGGGCAGAGGATCGTTGGTACGAAGCCAATCCACCCCTCTGGCCAGGATCGGCTTGAACTGCGAGTTACCCATGTTGATCTCTTCCAGCGCCTTGAAGCAAAGATCAAGCATGTCGGCTTGCTTGAGTACCTTGCACCCGTAGGGGGTGAGGGTATGAATGTTGAACCACTGATAGTCGAACCGACGCTCCATGGCGGTCAGTGCTGCCTTGAGTTCAGGACTGTCCCACTTGGCCGTGGCCGGAACGTCGCCGGTGTATTGCTCAGCCATGTCGTGAGTCAAGGCAGCCATGAGCAAAGTCGCGCTGGGCTTCTCCTCGGTGATCAGAACGCACAGGATGGCTACGTTGGCGGAATGGTGACCCACGGTCTCCCCCACAATAGTGTCGCAGGTATGGTAACGCTTGACCTTGTTGCCTGAGCGATACCGCTTTATGGTGGACATAGTGGGGTAGGAGGCAATCACCTCCTCCAGATCCCGCAGCTTGCTGAGGGTATCGCTCATTTCTGTTCCCTCCGCTCGATCCACTGAAGGCAGGCAAGCCGCCAGTCGTCGGCCCGCACATCTTCCAACGCCTTGCGTCCGTCGTTGCGACCCTCCTTGCGATCAAACCACGAATCCCACATAGGGATGGCTACCTCATGGAAGAATGGGTTTTTGATCTCCGTGAAGTCCCCTTCGTGCATAAAGATGTCCAGGTCGTTGAACCAGTGGTTGGGGTCATACACGAGCGGGTAGGATTGGATTCCCTCAACCTCATACACGCTCTCCACGTTGGTAGGGATATTACTATACAATTCCCATCCTTGGCCGATTTCGGTGTAGAGGTGGGCGTTGTTAGAGAATTGGCGATATACCCCCACTTCCCTATGTAGCATGGATGCAACTATCTCCTGGAGGAACGACATATGGACTGCGTTCGCCCCGAACATCCCCCAGATGACGTCGTTTGAGCGATTACAGACCGTCATATTCAGCCGCCCCTTCACGATGTCGAAGTAGATATGGGTGTTACACGGAAGATCCACGGAGTCCACATCCAAATCATCGTTGGGATCCCACATGGCGATAACCGCCCGCCTGGTAAATGGTTCGTGCTGGAGAAGATGGACAATATCCATCACTTGGTCAACCCCGAAGTGTCTCCTCCACCGGTGACCATAGGCTCCGTGGAAGTTCAACTCGTTGTCACTGAACTCGCGCATCCGCTTGTTAAATTGAGACACCCATAGCACGTCGTTCCTACCGGCCATCATCCACAGACACTCCATGAGGTGAAAGTAGGGATTCGCATCCCGCTTGGGGTTAAACAGCACCCGCTCGGTGGGGTTGGCATAGGTGACCATAATGGGCTCAGTAAGCCGAAGCGCCCTTCCATTGCGAGTTTGCTCCAGCTCGCTTGACGACCGGAATCTCCAGAGGATGTCGTTCAGCCCCTGATCCAGACTATGTACAGTTAGTTCCATTAGTATTTGCTCCTAGCGTATCCACGCTTCCATTTGAAGAATTCGCACAGGCAGTTCTGCATATCCTGGGCGTCCACATCGACTACATCAGACACCTCCAACCGAAGGCGATTGACTTGTATTTGAAACTCCTCCTGATCCCACTTCTTGTCCAGGGGGTAGTTGCGAAGGTAGTTCAGCCCCTTCTGGGAGCCTGGGCCGGGAGCGCAGAATATGTCCTTATCGGGAGCGTTCTGTAACACCCAGGTGTGTTTGAGATCAGCTACGATCTGGGCGGCGATGAAGCTGCCACAGCGTGGAGCGTTTTGGAGCTGACGCCACATACCATAGCAGCGGGTCGTGGGGACCATCTTGTCAATCTCGTCCAGCGTCCGGGCCACGGACTCATACTTGGGGGAGCCATCATGCTCGGCAGTAATCATGTACGCCCCCGTCCAGACCTTGCCGGGCCTTTCAGAAAGCTGTTTCATGTTGGCGATAAACATGTCCCTCCTTACCCCCCAATCATCTATGTATCCGATGTTATGGAGAGTGGGAATCCAGTTGATCAACCTGCACATAGCCATATTGAGGATCATAGCTGGGTGGCCGGGGTAGGGATCGCGGAAATGCTCCTTGATGTAGCGAGTAACCTTGTCATCTTCCCGGTGGACGTTACAGAAGCGGTAGGTGGCCAGCATGGGATCGTCGGTGAAGGGGCGCTTCTCCCCTGCCTCCTTCTTGACCCGGACCGCCTCACGCTCCGTGATCCAGAACTTGAGATCGTCAATCATGATGGTTCTCGAATAGGTCAAGAAGTTGGTCGGTAGGGAAGTTGTCCCACTCTAGCACTGCCACGTTCCGGCCTGCCGCAGTGAGCTTCCGCTGGAGAGCGTTGATGGGAATGACCCGCTTGCGAGTATTGTCCTCATTCAACGGCTTCAACTCCCCACGTTCGGCACGGCGAATCTTGACCCTCCTGATGCACTCATCGATGGGAGTATTGAGGAAAGCGAAGATGTGGCGATTGCCCCACTTCTCCGTGATGGCCCCGAGCTTGCCGTAGTAGGTGGAGAGCAAAAGCCCCTCGTACAGCACGTGACCTTCGTCAGCATACTTCTCGATCAACTCGATCTGACGCTCCACAGAGGTCACGCCGTCCATCCCGCCGCACTTGTTCTCATACGGGCCCAGGACGTACAGAGGGCGCTTGAGAGCGGGGTGCTCAACCTTGTACGCTTCGGGCCGCTTGACGGGACCGATGCGGGTGATCTTGTTGGCGTCGTCAAAGATGTCACGAACAAGGGTGGTCTTTCCCGCCCCGCTCGTGCCGTGGATCTTGATAATCATTTCATACTCCTTTCTGTTTAAGAACCCCTATTATACCGGAAACTTATCCTGAGAAGGAACATTCTTATTAAATTGTTCGATGGCGTCGAATAGGTCTTGCTGCTCCCGCCCCTTCTGCTCAAGAACCTTCAAGACCTTGGCATCCATTGTTTTCTCGCCGATCAGGTAGTGGATCACCACCCGCGACTCCGCCTGACCTTGGCGATAGACCCTAGCGTTGGCTTGGTCGTGGAGGTACAAGTCCCATGGGGGGCAGATCCAGAGGATATTCGAGCACGCGCCTTGGAGGTTCAGCCCCACCCCGACTGTTCGCGGGTGGCCGATCAATACTGGGATTGTGCCCTCATTAAAGGCGTTGATAAGAGCGTCCGGGGTCTTAGTCCGCGTTAAGTTGGGAACGCCCCCGGGGTCTTAGTCCGCGTTAAGTTGGGAACGCCCCCTAGCGCCTCTTGTAGCCGCTCCTCATCGTGGTTAAACTCGTAAAAGATTAGAAGCGGCGACCCGTTCAAGTCCTCCACAATCCCCTTCACCGCGTTGATCTTCTCATAGTGGATATGCTCCACCCCAGACTCGGTGTACAGTCCCCCATTCGATATCTGCCTACAACGCCCCCCAGCCACCGCGGCATTAGGTGAGCTAACTTTGTCCCCACTAGCAAGGATTGCCAGGAACTCCTTTTCCATGGCTTTGTACACTTTGAACGCTGCCGGGGGGAGGGGGATGGTAATGGGGTTTATGATCAGATCCGGCATGTCGATGTTATCCCTAGCCGACATGCGGAGTACCAGCTTGGCTATCCGACGGTACAGGATGTCCTTATATTGGGGGATGACCTTGTAACTATACCCTGATCTATCGGGCATACAGAACTCGTTGCGGAAGTGAGTAATGAAGTGACCGAGCGAAGCCCCCTGGTCAAGTATGTAGATCTGACTCCATATGTCCTCCAACCCGTTCGGCGATGGCGTGCCTGTTAGAATCCACCTATATGAGAATTCACCAAGCCCCTTCTTGAGCGCCTTGAACCGTTGGCTAGCAGGGTTCTTCCACTCCGCTGACTCATCGATCAAAATCAGGTCATAGCCTGAGGTGAATAACTTTCTGTTCTTGAGGAGGGGAAGGGCTGATTCCGGGTTGATACCGTTGATGAGGGCATCCCCCAGCTGGCGGGTCTGATGCATGTTGTAGTAGGTCATCCCCTCGAAGTCATCCCACTTCTTGATCTCATTAGGCCATACCGTGTACAGCGCCCGGATGGGGGCGATGAGGAGCACCTTCTTGATGTACCCCGCCTCGGCCAACATCTTAATGGCGAACAGGCTAACCGAAGTCTTGCCAAGGCCCATGTCCAAGAACAACCCGGCGTACCTATTCTTCAACAGGAACTCTATGGCCTCCAATTGGTACTTATGAGGGGTGTAGCGCATTTTGCTCCTCCTTGAATCTCCAGATTATGTAGCGGGCGTCGATCAGGTTGTCACATACAAAGATGCGGATATTATGCCGCCGTAGCTGGTCATGAATCTCGAGTTGTATGGCTCGGGGCTTTTCCTTGGCTGCTTTGTATTCTATGAATATGACCCCTCCTCGGTACACATACAACCTATCAGGCCAGCCTACTTGTCCCTTGACGTTAAGCTTCAAGGTCATCATTCCCAGCTCTTTGGCGTAGTCTGATGCCTTGGTCTCTATGCGGCTCTCAAGCTCAGAAGTCCCAAGCACACTCGCCACCCTTGGAGGCTTTGTAGGGGCACCACTTACACGCGCTGTTCGACGGCGTGGCCGGGAATTCTGTGGCGGCATACAGCTTGTCCCACCGCTCCTTCCACGCTGTACGGATGAATGCCTCCAACCCCTTGGGGTAGGATGTTGGGGAAGCCTCTCCCTCAAGATAGAGGGGCGCTACAACCACTTCCTTGACCTCGGGGTAGCGCGAGAAGCCCAGAAGGGCATATACCTCCAGCTGCTCATAGTGGGAGGGGCTGGGCCGACCCGTCTTGAGATCACGGATGTGGAGGATGTCGCCTTCGATCCAGTGGATGTCCACGATGGCCTTGAAGGTCGTCTCGGGAGACTCCTCAAGTTGGAACTCCCACGTATCATCGCGGATGAGCCAAATCTCCTCAGCCCCGGCGCCAAGCTCCTTAGCCCGCTCCAGGATGGGTCTGATCTTCATGAAGTCTACAGTTAGCGACGTGGCTGGAATCTCCCCCTTCAGGAAGCGTTCGCAACCGGTGTGGAGGCGAGTTCCACGTGCCGCGGCAGCCCCAGAGGGGTATTTGATGTCATCGATGTAGGACAGCTTGTACTTGTAGGGGCACTCCTCATACTTGGAGAGTGCGGAATAGCTCGTGCGGGGGATGTTATACATGGTCTTCCATTTCATACCAGTTGGGGCCGACTTCGACCGTTGCGCGCATGGGAATATCAAACTTCCCAGCCTCCATAGCAGCCTTCAGGATGGCTACCTCCTCATCTAAGTGCTCCTTGGACACTGAAATACAGATCTCATCATGGACGGTGGCGAGGAAGCGCCCATACTTTTTGGTCTTGTTGTAGTCTATGATCGCCTGCTTCGTCTGATCGGCAGAGCTACCTTGGATCAAGTAGTTGAGCAGTACGTAGTCCTTGTTCCAAATCCTACCAGTCCGGCTCATTTCCGGTGGGGGAGCATATAGCAGGCGACCGCCCCACGAGCGCACCGGCTCTTTCTGTGAGGCACGGAACTCGACTTGGTCCATGAACTCCTGCACCCCTGTAAGTGCCCTCATATATGAGGAGCGGATACGGGCAGCTTCTGAGGTGGACACCCCCATCCGCTCCGCCATCGTCTTGACCCCCGCCCCGTACAGGATCGAGAATGCAACGATCTTGGTATGCTTACGCTTCAGCGACAGCCCGGTGTTGTCCGATATGATGTCAGCCGCTACCTGATGGATGTCCGCCGCAGGGTCGTTGTCGTACACGTACTTGATTCCACCCTCCGCGAAGTGGCCAAGCATACGAATCTCTTGGGAATGGAAGTCAGCCGACACGAACTCCTCCCCCTCATCCGGCAACACGTACCGGCGCATATGGGGTAGCTCAGGCAGCCCCTCGGGTGCCTTGATACTGAACTCAAGGGGGATATTCTGGAAGTTCGGGTTGGACGACGAGAGCCGCCCGGTCAGCGCCCCATTCTGATCCCCCTTGACCTGATTCCACGCCGGGTGGAGGATGCCGCCGGGTGGAGGATGCCTCCGGTAAGTAGTCCCTTCTCATACCAGGGTCGCATGAAGGTGCCGAGGAGCGTCTTGAGCGCCCCACGATAGGCCAGGAGGTGGAACAGCTCGGGGTCAGTTATGACCTGCTCCAGTACATCCCGAGAAGTGCTCAGCCGGCCTGTGGGGGTCTTGGGCCACTCGTCCTCATCGACCGTCATATCAGCCGCCTGCGCCGCCTGGGCTAGCTGCACACCGGAGTCAATGTTAAAGCTGGACAACTCATCCTGTCCCAGGAGGTCATAGGCGCGGCTGGTCACTTCGGCATAGGCCCGCTCATACAGGTCTATGTCGGCCTTGAGGGAGGTCATGTCTATGTGCAGGCCGTCTCTCTCGCTAATGGAGAGGATGGGGGCCAGCTCCCGCTCGCGGTTGTACGGCTCCAGCATCTCCTGCTCCACGATCTTGGGGTACAGGAGGTCATAGAGCATCTTCGTGCGTAGCGTATCGCCCCCAGCGTATGTGCCTACCAGCTCCCCCGGAGCGTCAGCGATATGGGCGCCCCACTTCTTCGTGTTGGACGGCACGATCCCAGCGTTGATAAGCCAGTCCCTCACCGCGGTCTGCTCGTCTGGGGGGAGATTAAGCAGCCGGTCAGCGCTGGGCTTCAAACCCAGAGGAGACAGCGGGTCATTGAGGAACAGGAGGTACATCGTGTCGTGGATACGGAACGGGTCGCCCCACTCGCTCGTGACCTCTGGGAAGAACCTCATCAGCACCGCCATGTCGAAGCGGGCGTTCTGACACAGAAGCTCATGGTCAGAGTTCCACATCCACTGGAGGAGGATGCTCGCAGTCTCCTTGGTACAGTTGTTTCCCGTAGGATGGCCCCAGGCGAGGTAGCAGGCCGGGAGGTCATCGAGCTGGATCGCAACCCCCACCGGCTCAGGTGGGAAGTTGGGATACGGCTCAATGGCCTTGGTCTCGAAGTCAAAGGTGATCATTTTCCTGCGTCGGGATGAGAGAGAAGCTTGATGCCGGAATCGAACAAGTTCTTCATGGCGGCTTGTCTTGCTTCCATACGTGCAATCAAGTCAGAGTTCGCCTTAAGCTGCTGCACAATCTCCTCGTTGTCGATTTCAAGGGACTCAGCCTTCGCTTTGAAAGTGTTACGCTCAGTAACCACAACCGGCTCCTTCCACTTCCACCTGCGCTCCTCGATCTTCCACGTTTTCTCCAGCTCATCATATTGGGGAGCTTCGCTGTTTGCATCATAGCGAAGGGCTTGACGAATTCTCATGAGGTTGTAGGCTTTTCCAAACTTCTGAAAAAGTCCTTCCTGAAGCCCCTCAAGGGAAAAGTGCTCATCGCACCTTTCCTTCAAGAAGATGCTGAGGCGGGTGCGAATATTGTTACGGTAGGTAAGGGTATCATGCTTCGGCTTCATTTTGAAAGCTCCTTAATGGTGGTAAATGCAAGGTTAATTTGAGCAAGAAGCTCGGTGTCCGTCCGAAGTTTCGGTTGGTCGGAATGGTACAGCGATGCGAACATCGCCTTTGCTGCTTTCTGTCCAGCCTCGTTATGGCTGTACATAAGAATTCTGAACTGCTCTATGAGGAACTCTTCTGGCCGACGTTTGGGATCTGATCCTATTGCGGGAAGCTCATACTTGGGCTTTACTTCCGGTTCCGGCTCTGGGTCAGGGAACCGCTCCTTGTCCTCAATCTCTGCTGCTCTCCAATCAGCTATTAACCGCTCTCTGGCTTCCCACGCCTCGTTTTTTAAGCGCCTGTCCTCAGCTTTAGCAGCCGCCCACTCTTCAACAGTGTCGAACCCGGCCTTGACCGCTAGGATGTCATCCCTTCTTACCTGCTCCCCAAACTCCTCAACTACATACTCGAAGTCATCATCTGGAAGGGTGGTGAGTAGGTATAGGCTGTATTGTGCCTTGGGAAGCGAGTTACTAGCGCGGCTAGTAACTCGTTTGTCAGCACCTACGGAAATCATGTTCGATACGGATTGTTGAGACAGTCCGTATCGGTCAGCAATGGATTGTTGGGTGATGTATTCTGGATCGCGCTGATTAACCCCCTCGTTCTTACACAGGAATACCATTTCCTTTGCTGCCTCAACAGTAAAGGTGCCGAACAAGGTATCTAGCTTGTCCCATCTGGACTTACTTGTAGTTACAGCGCTCATCATTTCTGCCTATGTATAGTCGTAGGATCGCTCGGGAGGGGCGGGCCTAGGCCGTACCCCTCCCGACCTTGTTAGAACTTCTTAGCGCCCTTCGCAGGGGCCGCAGCGGGCGATTCGGCGGGGGAATTTACCCCGTTGTCGAAGAGAAGTTCGGTCTCCATCCGCTCAGCCAGGGGCATGACCTGCTCCAGCCAGTGATCATCGAGCAGCTGCACGAACTTGAAGTTCACCTTGAACTGGCTCTTCATGTCAGGCACGGTGGACATCTCGGTGATCACCCCGAACGGCGGACGCTTCACAACGTTGCCGATCTGTTGGACGTACTTGTTCCAGTTCGCCACAGACGTCACCGGAATGCGGGCGAACAGGAAGTCAGCGTTCTCCAGCTCACTCGGGTCGTTGGGGAGGAGAACCATGCCGAGGCGGATGGTGTTCTTGCATGCCTTGCCCTTCCCGCCCTTGGGGTCGCTCTCCCACTCGTTCTTGGGGCAGCTGGCACAGCCTGCCGCATTGACGATCTGGGTCACCTTGCCCAGTACAGGGCCCATGGTGGCCTCGTCATAGCCCACGGCCCAGCAGTCGGCCGACACGACCTTGTTGGGGTCATAAGCCCCAGGGAACCACTGGTTCTCGTGAGCGAACCCGAGCACGATGGCGTTGATCTTGTTACCAGGGGCGGCTTGGCCGTTGAAGGCCAGAACGCCGGACTTGAACGAGATCAGCTTGGCATCGGCTTGGTCTGGTCCAGCGCCTTCTTTGCAGCAGCCTCCATCATTGCTTTGAAGTCGATGGGGGTAGCGATGTTGGTATTCTCTTGCATGATATTGGTCCTTAGTTAGTTAGAGGATTACGCTTTGCCCAGGGTGCCCTTCAGCTCCATGACGCGGGCCACGCCAGGAACTTCGTTGCCCTCCTGCCACCGCTCACGCACCCCAGTAAGGGACACGCGGCGCTGGAGGAGGTCAAATGATCCAGTCTCCTTGATGTACTGGTACAGATCGGGGTAGCTGGTCACCTCAGCGGTCTCAACCGGCTTGATCGAGATTTTCCCCAGCTCGCCTTGGACCAGGTCCATGTCGCCGTTCTCCATCTCAGTGATGTAGGCGGCAAGACGTCCATCCTCCTCAGCCTTCATCTTGTCCACATCCTTCTGGAGGGCAATCCGCTCTTGGCGGAGAAGGAACAGTTGGTCGATGCGATACGAAAGAGAGTCAGTCATGCTATTCCCCATATTTCTGATAGATGTCGTCAATGGCAGCGAGGAGCAGCTTGTAGTTTGTATTCTCCTTTTGAGAGATCAGGAACAGATCGTGGGGGAAGTCCCTGTCCTCGGGGTACATCGCATTCTCCAGGAGCATCTTCCACTTGATGGGGAAGTCCCTGAGCGGGACTGAGTTCATCTTGAGCATGTAAAGGCATGCATTCAGTCGCCCATAGTCGTTGGCGGTCGGCTTGTCAACATCGATGCCGAGTTCCTTAATCATCCAGATGGATTGTTCGATGAGGGAAGGGGGAAGGGTGGTCATGCGATTCTCCTGTTAATTAGGATCATACCGGTGATGGGGAGGATGTGATGATCCTCGGTGACGGCTTGCCACATGTAGCCGGCGGCGATAAAGGTGGGGGCGTCCAGCGGGTGGGAAGGAAGGCGACCGTACAGAGCGTCATCCTGCCACTCGGGCTGGAGGGAGGTCGTCATAGGTGACGCCACTCCGGTGGTAGAGAGGGTGGGGCAGTTACAGTGGTACATCGTCAGCTCCTCAGTTAGTCTAGCACTCACGCTAGGGAAACTCTATTATACCGGAGAATTACGATGAGGGGTAACAATCTTCTACCAAATTACGCGATCGCGTATACGTAATATGCGGACCTACACGAAATAAAGACGAGAAATGCCTTTACTTTCTAAAATGCGACGGTATAATTGAGTCATAGCTAGGGTGGTCCTGGCTACAACTAAGGAGAATTACCATGAAACTGCGTCTTACCAATGAAGCTGGTCTCAACGTTCTGCTCGTCGAACATGTCATGCGCAAGGTCGGCACCGACATCACTGTCACCATCGACGGCGTGGAAGGCCTGGCCCGTACCAACGAGAAGCGCAACCTGACCTACGTCACCATCGGCGAGACCGCCATGAGGGTGGCCGCGGTGCTGGAGGACGGCGGCGAATACACCACCAAGGAGTGGGAGGCCAAGGCCAAGCCGGAACCGGAACTGGATGCCGATGGCAACCCGGTCGTCAAGGTCCGCAAGCCGCGTGTCGCCAAGGAGCCGGTTGTGGACGCCGAAGGCAACGTGGTCGAGCCGGTCAAGAAGGTCCGCAAGCCCAAGGCCGTCGTGGCAGAAGCCGAAGCAGCCTGATCTACCTGGGTTCAGAGAATAGCCGCTACCCACAAGGTAGCGGCTATTTCTTTGCCTATCGGAAAGGCGTATACTAGCCGTTCGGTAGGTAAAAAGAAGCCCCCCACAGCGATCAGTCCATGGGGGGCATAGGCGTCAGGGGCAGAGTCCCGACTCATAACACAGTCATAATTCTACCCTGACTTTCTGTGGAAGTAAAGTCAATCGAGGTATTTATTATGGTTCAAGTATCCCCCCTTAATACTCCAACAAACAACTACAAGCGGTGGACCAATAGCTGCGGCCTTACTGATGATGATCTCCTTCGTATGGGGATCAAGCATATTACCAAGGAAGATGCCAGCCAATTCATAGGCTTCATTCCCGATAAGGCATGCGCCGTCATCCCCTACCCAGCCACCACCTTTGTACGGGTCCGCCAGCTATTCGGGCCCAAGGAGGTAGTTGAGAACAAATACCTCTCCCCCAAGAGCAGTGGGTGCTCTCCTGTATATCTCCCGCCCTGGCCCGGTCTTGAGTGGGCGGACATAATGGCCGACCCCTCCATCCCTGTTAGCATTACTGAGGGGGAGGCCAAGAGCTACACCGGCTGCAAGTATGGGGGTACCACTATTGGCATCGCCGGCACCTCCATGATCGCCACGCTCTTTGACGGACAGTGGGCATGGGACGGGCGTGTTGTATCAGTTATCTTTGACCACGACGCCGGGTGCGAAGCTGGGGAGTACAAGCAAGGCAATCACGATGCTCTTGGCAGGCTGTGCAGCCAGCTTATGGCGGTGGGGGCCAATGTAATCGTCATCGACATCGGCAAGGTCTGTAGAGATGTGTCCCGTAAGTGGGGGCTTGACGATTACCTTCTTGATGGGGGAACTTGGGAGACGCTGCTAGGCACGGCCCACGAGCCGCCTGAGTGGTGCTCTCTTCTGGATGAGCTTATGCGCACTTGCGTCTTTGTCGTCGGCACGGACAAGACCCATATCTACAACCTTGTCGACGGCTCCCGTAAGCTGGTAGGCGCCTGAGTGGTGCTCTCTTCTGGATGAGCTTATGCGCACTTGCGTCTTTGTCGTCGGCACGGACAAGACCCATATCTACAACCTTGTCGACGGCTCCCGTAAGCTGGTAGGGGACTTCCACCAAGCCAACATAAGTAAGCGCCGCCTTGACCGCAGTAATCCAGACAAGCCCCCCAAGGTCGTACAGATCAGCAATACCTGGGTGGAACATAAGAACCGCCCCACCGCGCTGACCTATGAGCTCAACCCACGCTACCCATTCGGCTTGAGGGGCAATATGATCAACCTCTGGCACGGCTACCCCGAATTCAAATTAGGTAGCCGTGCCAAGACTGAGCAAGTTCAGGAGGAGTGGAAGCGGTTTGTGGAGGGGCTGTTTGGGGATCAATGGGAGTGGGTCTGCACGTGGGCGGCTCATATGTTGAATAGGCCTGAGGAGCGCTGTACCCAAGCCGTTATGTTGCTAACTAAGGTTCAAGGCATCGGCAAGTCGCTGTTCGGCGACGTGCTACGCGACCTCACGGGAGTCCATGGGCTGGAGTGCTCGTCAAGTAGGATGTTTGACAAGTTCAACGCCTCCATGGAGGCCAAGACGCTCGTCATGGTGAATGAGCTTGACGTTAAGTTCAACGCCCGTGAGGGCCAGCTTAATGATCTGTTGACTGAGGAGGTGGTTACAGTTGAGCCGAAGGGGAAGGATGCCTTCAACCTAGCCAACCTGCGCCGATGGTATCTTACCACGAACAGTGCGTCACCGTGTAGATTGAGCGCCGGACAGAGGCGGGTGCTCGTTGTACAGCCTCCACGTACTCATGTAGACACCAGAGGCGACTGGGGCGACTGGGTCAGGGATGAGATTGCTGGCTTCCGCAGGGATGACGAGGCGTTGGCCGCGATCCGGCTGTGGTTTGATCAGATCTGGGCAGATTATGGGGAGGGATGGGACAGCACTGCACCCGTCCCGCGCACAGACGCCGCCGACCAACTGGCTGAGGCCTCAATGACTACCAACCAAATCATCGCTGAAAGTGTTATCAGAGAGATGGCGGACATGGATGGAGGGTGGGGAGCCATACACCCTGATCTGAAGAAGTTGAACAATACCATTTGGGGGGAGGTCATGCAGACGATCAAAGCCACTGGAGGGTATGTAGGTCAGAAGAAGGTCAAGGAGGGAGGGAGGGAGGTGTACCTTACCATCTATGACCTTGAGGGTACAATGGAGCGCGTCCGTACTTCCAGCGGGAGCTATAAGATCCACTGCGAGGCTGTGGAAGCCAAAGAAAGGTCAGAAAAGCTACATTTGGCCTTGGAATCCCTTGTGGAGCGCCTAAAACACTAGGGGGGCTACCCCCCTACCCCCTCTGGCTACCCCCCTAGAAAAACCCTTTAGAATTAAGGAGTTGAGTATAAAAGGGGGGTAGGGGGGTAGGGGGGGGTAGTATATAATCAGCGGTAGAAAAAATAGAGACCCTCTTTCATAGGAACGAATTTAGACCCCCTACCCCCCCGCCCCCCCCTCCCCCCCCCCCTGCCTGTGATTATGCCTTTTCCACCCCCATTTCCACCCACAAGAGCACGTGGCTGATGTTCCTCACCTACCAATCTACACGCCCGAGCATGGCCCTCCACGATCGCTCGCAGACCGCCCCCGCTACCCCTACAGACTCCCCCAGGAGGCCACTACAGGGCACCGTAGCGGGCTTTCAGGGGTAGGTGGGCATCTACCCCTTCCCGACGCCTAGCGCCTCTCCTGCGAGCACGCATAGGCAATGATGCGCATAGAAATGGCCCCGAAGGGCCAAGGAGGATTGCAGGAGTGGATTGGCTACCCTATGCCTACCCAGAGGGCGGTAAAGGAGGCAACAGCCCAGAGGATCAGGATGGCGCCCTCTCCCCCGCGTCTCATGTTGACCGCCCCCAAGCTGCACGAAGGATGTTACCCAGGGTCATCCGCTGGTGGCCGATGTTCAGGTGGGCATACCGGGCCAGGCTGGTACCCTTGGGCAGCCCACGAATCTCATCCACCCACTCGCCCAGGACTTCGTTGGGGACGCCACGCATACGCAGCGCGGCAGCGTCACCGTTGTCCCAGCCGATGGTGCCGTTGGGTAGGGTGTACGACTCGTAGCGAGCGGTCTTGGCCATCAAGATGGTCTTGGTCATGGTGCTGGCCATCAGAAGAGCCTCCAGGTGGCCACGCGCTCCAGCCAAGAGGTGCGCATCAGGGGCGGCTTGGGCAGCTTGGCCAGCAGGTTCAGCGTGGGGCGCTCAGCCCAGCCCACCAGGGCCAG
>Ga0209492_1000227_pt1 | contig 18442 bp, 20 predicted proteins | sample PPLLak12cMay2015_FD_187253 | JGI IMG/M metagenome (GOLD analysis project Ga0209492, IMG submission 187253) | Freshwater sediment microbial communities from Prairie Pothole Lake near Jamestown, North Dakota, USA - PPLs Lake P7 Core (1) Depth... | ecosystem: Environmental > Aquatic > Freshwater >... | reverse complement strand
ATCAAGAATATTAATAAAAATCTATACATATAAAAAAATTAATCGAACTTTATTCTAAAAATTATGGCAATTCAACAACAGCAACCTTTCATATCAAATAAATTATATTGTAAAGAATCTAATATTCCTAATTCAGGATATGGTATATTTACAAATGATGATATTAAAAAAGGTGATATAATTGAAGTATCAAGATTTATCGATATTGACTTTAAATTATATCATTATATTGGTGATAATTATATTGATAATATATTAAATGTATTATATAATTTTCCTAAAGATAATCCTAAATGTTTTGCAATAGTATTAGGTTATGGTTCATTATATAATTCTTCATTAAATGATATATCTAATAATGTAGATTGGATAACAAATGAAAGTGATAAAGTATTTATATATTTTGCCAAAACTGATATAAATAAAAATGAAGAATTATATATTTATTATAATAATTATGAATTTAATAACAATAAATAAACAAGACATTTAATAAGTGTCTTTATAAAAAGAAAAAAGATATATGAACCAATTTTATTTAGTAGTTGATTTAATAAAAGATAGATTACAGAATAATCCTAATTGTAATACAGTTGTATTCGGTAAAACAGAAGATAAAGACTTATACAAAAAGTCAATCTATCCATTAGCACATATCAATCCTATATCAGCACCAATGACATCTGCAAACACAAGTTCATTCTCATTTGAAATCGCTTGTTTAGACCAAAGAGATATATCTAAATCAAGTGTATTAAATAAGTTTGATGGTAATGATAACCTACAAGATAACTTAAACATAACATTTACTATACTTAATGATTTAGTAACATGGTTAAGATTACAGAATAATGATTATGATGTTGAACTTACAGATGTAACAGATGCTCAACCAATTTTATTCAAAGAACACAACATTCTCGACGGGTGGTATGTAACAATTACATTACAAATAAGAAATAATCAATCAGTTTGTTAATATGGCACAGATAGCATCTATTAAAAGTTCAGCACCATTGAATCAATATCAAAGTTTAACTGATTATATGTCTGAAGTTGAAGAATTATTAAAAGCAGCAGCACCAAAGAATACTGGTAAATTATCAAATTCTATTAAAGCAAAACTTATTAAAGGTGATGGTATATTTAATGTTGAAGTTGAAATGGATGATTATGGTTACTATCAAGATGCTGGAGTAAATGGAGTAGGTTATAATCAAACAAAATCAGGTAAGGCAGATAGAAGGTTCAAAGTAAATAAATCTATCGTTAAAGGGTCTCCTTTTAGTTTTAAAGATAAAAGACCGCCAGCATCGGCATTTGCTGCATATACAAGTAATATAGGGGAACAATATGCAATTGCTAATAGTGTCTATAAAAGAGGTATTAAACCTAAGAATTTTATTAAACCAGTTGCAGATAAAGTAGAATTAGATATAGCAAAGTATCTCGAAGATGATATAATGGCTTATCTAAATATAGAAATAGACGAAGATTAATATGAAGATGAAAATAAAAGTACCAACACAAATAGAAGATATAACTTTAGGTGAGTATCAAGAATTTGTTTCAATAATTAAAGATGAAAAAGATGAAACTAAATTACAATTAAATATTCTTAAAACATTTTGTAATATAGATGGTAATAATTTAAGATTAGAAGATGTAAATAAATTATCTAAAATTATTACTTCATTATTTACTGATAAATATGAACTAACAAAAACGTTTAAGTTAGATGGTGTAGAGTTTGGATTTGTTCCAAACTTAGATGAAATGACATTAGGTGAATATATAGATTTAGATAGTTATATGTTAGATATAGAAGATTTACACAGAGCAATGGCAGTATTATATAGACCTATTATAAAAAAGAGAAAGTCTTGGTTAAGTAATAAAGAAGAACAATATAAAATAGAAAGTTATATGGGTTCAGACAAATGGGCCGATAAAATGAAAGAAACATCAGTTGATATAGCATTAGGAGTTCAGTTTTTTTTTTCGAATTTAAGAATAGAATTATTGAAGAATATAGTTCTTTATTTGGAGGAGAATCAGGAAGTGAAGGACTTGATAGTGCAGCACAATTTGGAGCAAAATGGGGATGGTATAATTCAATTTATGCCCTTGCTAAGGGAGACGTTAGGTTTATAGATGAAGTAACAAAATTACCAATACATCAGTGTTTAATATATTTAGTTTTTGAAAAAGAAAAGAATGATTTAGAGATACAGATGATAAAAAGAAATAATAAAAAATAATGAAAATTACATATATAAGAAGTCCATATATAATAAATATAGATGAATTATCACAAACAAATACTAAATTAGAGTTATTTATGTGGAATGAGTTTCAATCTGCACCAACAGAACCAACCTATACATTTACAAAAATTGTAGCAAGTAATTTACAAAAATCAACAGATTATAATATTTCAAATTATATAAAAGAGTTTACTTATAATGATCCAATATTTCCTCAACTTTATAGAAATATGTGGTGTTTTTTTAAAGTTAAAAGATATAAATCTTTAGATAATGGAATAAGTTTTACTTTATTAACATCAGATCCTGAATTAGATAATGTAACACAAGCTGCGGTAAATGGATTTACAACATATCAAGATGGTGTAAATAAACAAAATACACTAACAGGATTTTTATTTAATACTGATATTAAACTTTCTTATAATTTATCTAAAACACCATACTTTGTTAATTTTTTAACAGAATATGTTGGTAATGAACATGTAATTACATATAAAGATAAAAATAATACAGTTTTATCTACAAATAGTTTTACACCAACATTTATATCTAATTTACAAATTGCTATAGGTATTATTGCAACAGATACAAGAAAAGTTGAAATATCAATTGATGGTGTTACAACAGTATTTGAATTTTTAACAGAAGGTATTGAAGAGTGTAAATATGCTCCAGTAGTATGTTGTTTTATAAATAGATATGGTGGATGGCAACCACTAACATTTTATAAACAACAAACAACAAACATATCAACAAAATCGAATGATTATAAAATGTTTCAATCAAGTTCAAATTATAATCCTACAATAGGTCAATATAATATAATGAATGTAAATGGTAAAAAAACAATAAAATTAAATACTGGATGGGTAAGTCAAGATTATTATGAACTAATTGAAGATTTATTATTATCAGAAATAATAAAATTAGATGATGTTCCAGTAGTATTAAAAACTAAAAGTTCTGAATTAAAAACTCATATAAAAGATAAATTAATCAATTATGAAATAGAATTTGAATATGCTTTTGATATAATAAATAATATGATATAATGAAACAAGTAGCAATATATATAAAAGATACAATAACATTAAAATATAATAGATTAGACTTATTTACAGATGAGAAAATATCTATTAATAGTTCAATACAAAATATAAATGATATATCTAAAACTTATACAGATTTTAGTCAATCATTTACTGTACCTGGTTCTATAAATAATAATAGAATATTCAAACACTGGTATGAAAATAGTATCGATAATGGATTTAGTACCTTAAATAAATCAGATGCTTATATAGAAATTGATACAGTTAGATTTAAGACAGGTAAGATACAATTAGAAAGTGCTAATCTACAAGATGGTGATATTAAAAACTATACTATAAACTTTATTGGTTCATTAGGTAATCTAAAAGATAAGTTCGCAGGATTATCATTAAAAGACCTTTCAACAAGTGATGTAATTAGTTATTTATATAGTGCTGAGAATGTTAAAAACGCAGTAACAACTGCAACACAAAGTAATATAGTTATGTGGCCTCTTATTAGTTCAGATAAATATTGGACTTATTTAAGTAGTAATCTTTTTTATGATATAAATAAAAATAGTCAACCAATATATTATGATGATTTATTTCCAGCATTATCATTAGATGCTATATTTACTATAATAGAATATCAATTTAAGATTAATTTTTATGGTGCATTTTTAAATGATAAAAGATTTACAAGTGCCTATTTATGGTTAAAAAATGCTGAAAAATTTAAATTTAAAATATCACAATTAATTGATATTAATGCAACTACAACAAATAATAATCCATATTCAAGTGTAAATTATACAACTGATACAATTACAACTAATTTACCAGATAATGTATATAAAACTATGATATTTACAATAGGATTACAATTTACTGTTGCTAATTTACCATATTCTATACAAGTATATAAAAATGGTATTAAGTTTGGTTTACCATTTTCTGCAATATCATCAACTTCATTTACTTCACCATTTGGATTTGAAAGTAATGAAACAGGTATTGTAAATTATACATTTCAAATTGAATCTGCAGTTCCTCTAACATTTTATAATGTTAGTATAACTTGTGGTTATAGATATTTAGTATTTTCTAAAGGTGGTGTTGTTCCTGTTGTATTAAACTCAATATATACACAAACTACATCACAACAAACATTAATAACATATTTGGACTTAAACTATTATATGCCAGACATGAAAATTGAAGAGTTCTTTTCTGGTATATTAAAGATGTTTAATTTAACTTGCTATTCAAATGATGGTATAAATTATTATATTGAACAGTTAGAAAATTATTACCTAAGTGGTGAAATTAGAGATATTACAAAATATACAAAATCAGATGTAATCGCATTGAATAGAGTTAATACATATAGTTCAATTAAGTTTGAATATCAACCTTCTGAATCTATTGTAAATAAAGGATTTTTAAGTGCTAATAATATAGAGTATGGAACTTTTAGATATGAAACTGGATATGATGGTACTGAATATTCTATTAAACTACCATTTGAAGATTTAAACTTTAATAGATTTACATTAACAACATTACAAGTAGGTTATGCATTAAAATCAGATTTACAAAAATACACACCAAAACCTGTTATATTATATGATTATAATCCATCAGGATTAACACCTGCAAATGCAACATATCATTTTGCAATTACACCATCATCTGGTTCAGGAGTAGGTCAAGCATATACTCAATATAAGGCATTTGGTCAAGAAAATTTAGTAACAGTTGGTACTCAATCAACTACATATAGTCTTAATTTTCCTACTCAACAATCAACATTAACTAATGAAATAATTGAAAATGGTTTATATAAACAATATTATCAAAATTATTTAAGTAATATATTTAATATGAAGGCAAGATTGGTTAAAATTAGTAGTGTTTTACCATTAAGTATATTAACTACTATTAAATTAAATGATAGAATTGTAATTAGAGATAAAAGATATATAATAAATACAATGACTACCAATTTAACAAATGGTGAAACACAATTTGAATTATTAACAGATATGAGAATTATACCAGAAATACCAGTAGTTATTCCACCAGTTACTCCACCAGTTGATCCACCAGTTGATCCACCAGTTGATCCACCAGTTGATCCACCAGTTGATCCACCAGTTGATCCACCAGCAGGAGATACAGAAGCACCTTCTATAGTTGGTTCACTTTCTACAATTAATGAATATGAGACTGGATTTACAGCATATTGGACTGCAGCTACAGATAATGTTGGTGTTACAGGATATAATATTAAATTAGATGGATTACTATATGATACAGTTGAATCAAATACATTATCATATAATTTTGATGGTTTACAATCAAATACTTTATATACTGTATCAGTTGCAGCATTTGATGCCGCAGGTAATGTAGGACCATATAGAGATGCTAATGCAACAACAACCGATACTGGTTTATCACCATATTAATAAAAAATAAAAAATAAATATGATACAAGACATATTAAAACTATTAAAGTTAAATGAAGATATTAAAAAAAAATTAGGTAAGAACTATATAAGTAATGAACTAATTGAAACAGCAAAAGGGAAGTATGAATACCCAGATACTATCAAAAAAATAATAAGACAATGGCAAAGAAAGTAATTGAAGTTGAAGTTCAAACTAATATACCAAATAGTATAAATCAATTAAAAGAGTTAAAAAAAGAATTAAAGAATGTAGCAGCAGGTAGTAAAGAATTTGATCAGTTATCGGCACAGATAAGAGATTTAGATGATACTATTAGTGATGCCAGAAAAACTAATGATGATTTTTTAGGTCAGTTAGAAAATGCACCTGGGCCACTTGGTATGTTAGGACAAGGTATAAGAGGAGCTGAAAGAACATTTAGTTCATTTAATGGTGCATTAAAAGCATCAATTATAGGTATTATTGTATTAGCATTAGGTGGTTTGTATAAAGCATTTTCTGAGAATGAAACTGCTATGAAGAAGATACAACCTTTATTAGATGGTATAGAAAAGGCATTTAGTGGTGTATTTAGAGCATTAGAACCAGTATTCAATGCATTAGTAGATATGGCAGTTGAAGCACTACCAGTTGTTACAACCGGTATAGGTTTATTCTACTCTGCTATTGTTGGACTATTCACATATGTTAAAGAAGCAGCAAGTGGTTATATTAATTTATGGAAAGGTATATTAACATTAGATTTTGATAAGGCAAAAGAAGGTGTAATGCAGATGAAGGATTCATTCGCCAGTGCAGTTGAGGCAGGTCAAGAAGCATATAAAAGATTTGAAAGTGGTTCCAAAGAACAAACTAAAGGTGAAAAAGAAAGTGCTGAAGAAAGAAGAAAGAATGAAGAAGCGGCTGAAGAAAAGAGAAAAGAAGCAAGAGAAAAAAGTGCTGAAAAGAAAAGACAGAATCAAGAAAAGGAAAAAGAGGATGCAAAAAAACATGCAGAAGATTTAAAAAATGTTGAGAGTGGTTTAATAAGTGATGTCGAAGATTTAAATGCTAAGAGTGAACAAGAAAAATTAGATTTACAAGCAAAAAGAGAATTAGATGATATACTTGCTAAAAGTAAAGCAGGTGATGATATTATGAATATAATGAAATTATATAATGAAAAATATTCAAAACTTGATGCCGAACTTCAAGAAAAATTAAAAAAAGAAAATGAAGATAAAAGTACAGCAGTTCTTGCAAGTGATATAGCATTTAGAGAACAGTATTATACTGGGATAAAAACTTATGTTGAATCTAAAAATATTGAGGAAATAGAGAGTGTAAAACAACATCAACAATTATTATTAGATGAACAAGAAAGGGCAGCAATTGCAAAGGCGGAAACAGAGAAAAGAAGTAAAGATGAAATAGAACAAATTAGAATTTTCTATGACCAAAAAGAATTAGATAATAATAAAGTGGCATCAGATAGAAAATTAGCACTTGCTAAAGAAGAGGCAGATAAGATACAAGCTGTTGATGATGCTGTTAATGCAGCTAAAAGAAAAGCATTAGATACAGGATTAGAAATATTGGCAACATTTTTCTCTAAGAATAAAGCAGTGGCATTATCCATATTAGCAATACAAAAAGGATTAGCAATTGCAGATGTAGTAGTTGGTGCTTCAAAATCATTGGCACTTCAAGCATCTGCATTGGGAACAGCAAATACTGCCGCTGCGGCAACACCACAAGCAATAGCAACTTCTGGAGTTTCTGCTATACCAGTAATTGCAGCAAATACTGCTTTGGCAGCTAAAGGTGCTTTACTTACAAAAATTACGGCAGGAACATCTATAGCATCTATATTGGCAGCAGGTATAACATCAGCGACTTCAATAACTTCAGGAGGTCCAACTGATACTGGTGGAGGTGGTGGAGGTGCTGGCGGTGCTGCAGCACCAACACCACCAAGTTATAATGTCGTTGGAGCAAGTCCTACAAATCTATTAACAGCACAAGCAATGCAGGCAAATAGTAACCAAACACCTATTAAAACATATGTTGTTGCTAATGATGTAACTTCAGCACAAGCACTTGAACGTAATATTATAACATCGGCAACAATTGGATAAATATGAATTATTTACAAAAAATAAAAAAGTGTCTTTAATTATATGGATTTATATAAAGTAATTTACGAAAAGGAAGATGATGGAAATCTTTACGCAATATCATTGGTTACTGATGCAGCGAATGGATTTAATTTCATTGCATTATCTAACAAGATGGAAGTTAAATTGGCAGCAGATGAAAAGAAAAAGATACTATACGGGATAGTTTTGAGAGCAGAACAAAAGATTTATAGAGAATTTGAAGATGGAACACCTTTTAATCTTATGTTTGATGGTCCAACAATTGAAAGATTTTCACAAGATTTTATGAAGAAAGGTTATCAGAATAATTCTACATTTAACCACACCGGTGGTAATTTAGGTGAAACTACTGTGGTAGAGAGTTGGATTGTAATGGATAAAACAAATGATAAGGGAAATTCAATAGGTTTACCAGTTGAAAATGCTGATTGGGTAGTAGGGATTAAGTTATCAGATAAACTATGGAGTGAATATATTGAAACTGGTAAAGCAACTGGTTTTTCAATTGATAGTTTCGTTCAATTTGATAAGATAAATATGAAAAGTATATCCAGAGACTGCTTGATGGATAATTCAGAATTAATTAGCAGAGAAAATAACAAAAAGAAAAATATGAGTGGAATTTTAAAAAAACTTATTAAACTTTTCAGTGAAGGTGAAGTTAAATTGGCTTCATTAGAGGTTGAAGGATTAGGTGTTATTACTTCTGATGCTTTTGAAGTTGGTAATATTGTTTATTATGAGGATTTACAACCAGTAGTTTCAAAAGAGTTTATTGTAGATAATAAAGTTTATCAAACAGATGAAGCTGGAGCTATCGTTGAAATTAGTGATGTAACAGAAGAATCAACCGAAGAAGTTGCTGAAGAAGAAGTAGTAGAAGAAGTTGCATTAGAAGATGTAGCACCAGAAGTTGTTACAGATGTAGAAGGTGTAACAGGAGCAATCAATGAAGAAGTTGCTAAACAAGTTGAAGATATTGATATTGATGCATTAAAAGCATTAGTAGCACAATTACAAGCAGATCTTGAAAAACTTACACAACAACAAGAGGCTGTCTTATTAGAGAATGTAGAATTGAAAAATATGGCCGCATCAACTAAAATAAAAGCAGAAGCTAAAGTTGGAACTAATAACCCAATCAACCTGAAAGCAAAAGAATTATCAACAGAAGACACTTTAAGTGCTTTAAGTAGAATAATAAAAAAAAATAATAAATAAATTATGCCAACAACAACAAATGTAAACAGTGCTTATGTAGGAGCTCTTGCAGGAGAGATTTTCGTTCAAGCGTTTAAAAAATCCGATACTATCGGTAAACAAGCAATTACAGTTATTCCTAACGTAATTGGTTCAGGTTATTTACCTACACTTTCTTATTCAGCAGGTTTAGCTGCATATTCTTGTGGTTTTGATACAACTGGAACTGTAACTTATGCAGATAAAGAAGTAGCAACAAAAAAATATGAAATCAAACACGAACTTTGTAAAGACAAATTTCATTCAACTTTTCAAGCAATGCAAGCAGGTCTTTATGGTGCAGCTAATGAGATTCCAGCAACTATCCAAGATGCTATCTTATTGTCTATGGTTAATAACATGGGTGCTTTAGTTGATACTCAAATCTGGCAAGGTACTGGTGTTACTGGTTCATTCAATGGTTTGTTATCTCAATTAAATTCTGATGGTACTAAAATCACTGTAGCAGGTACTGTATCTTCAGTGACTAACGTACAAGCAACTTTATCAGCAGTTTACTCTGCTATTCCAGAAGAAATCTTATCAGATGAAAGTTTGGTAATCGTTGTTTCTCCTAATGTAGCAAGAAACTATAAAATGTCACAAATTGGAAACTACATGGTTGGTTCACCAGTTGGAGATAAAGAATTAGATTTTATCGGAGTACCAGTTATTTCAGTAGCAGGTCTACCTACAAATACTATCCTTGCTTATAGAACTACAAACATTGGTTTCTTAACAGGATTGGAAGCAGATTTGAATAACGTATCTATTAAAGATATGGACGAAAGTGACCTATCAGGTAACTTGAGAACTAAAATCGTTTTCACAGCAGGTGTTGGTTACAGTTATGGTGCTGAAATTGTATTATCTAAAGTATAGTAATACCAACTAATATAATATAAAGGGGTTACATAAATAACCCCTTCATATTAATAAAAAATATATAAAAACAAATGGCATGTGACTTATCAAAAGGTAGAACATCATTACCTTGTAAAGATGACGCTGGTGGTATTAAAACGGTTTATATAACTAATTATGGTGAATATGCATTTAATGGTTCTTCAACATCTGTTGGACATATTATTCCAACATTACCAAGCACACTTAATTCAACTAATACATTTAAATTTGTATTGAGAAATAGTGCTAATACGTTTACACAGGATTCAACAAGTTCAAGAGACAATGGAACAACTATATTTACTCAAACAGTTAATTTTACTTTACCAAAATTATCAAGTGAATTAGAATTCCAAATGAGAATGTTAGTATTCGGAAGACCACAAATATTCGTTGAAACAAATTCGGGACAAGTTATTCTTTTAGGAGAAAAATATGGTTGTGAAGTAACAGCAAAATCAGAAGTTGGCGGAACTTTAGATTCAAAAACTGGTTATTCATTAGTAGCAGTGGCTACTGAACCAAACCCAATATGGTATTTATCATCTACAGCATCAAATTCATTGAGAACAATAGCATCTACCGCATCAGTAGCAGTTTAATTAAAATTGCTTATAATAAATAATAAATAGAGGTATATTATTATGTCTCTATTTTTAAATAAAAATAATATAAAAAAAATGGCATGTAATTTATCAAAAGGTAGGACATCATTACCTTGTAAAGATGATGAAGGTGGTATCAAAGCAATTTATATAGTTCCAGATAGTTCATGGGCTCCTAATTTATTTTCATCATATCAAGATTCTATAAGTGGTAATATTATATATGATTTTACTTCTTTTACTATATACAAATTTGAATTGAAAAATTCTGGTAATACATTTACACAGGATATGACAAGTTCGAGAGATAATAGTACAACTATATTTACACAAACATTGAATGTAGTATTACCAAAAATGGCAGCAGATTTAGAATATCAATTAAAGGTATTATGTTATGCAAATCCAAGAGTTTTTGTTGAATTGAATAATGGTATTATGTTTTTAATGGGCTTTGAATATGGTTGTGAAGTAACAGCAAAATCAGAAGTTGGTGGAACTTTAGATAGTAAAACAGGATATACATTAACTATTGTAGGAACTGAAAGAGATTCGCTTTGGTATTTAGGTAGTAGTAGTGATGTAGATTATTTAAAATCAATTGCATCTACTGCATCTGTAGCGGTTTAATTATTCTTCTAATGTGTGAAAACCTATTAGTTAATAAAATAAAAAAGGAGAAGTCGTAATTGACTTCTCCTTTTTTTATTAAATAAAAACAAAATTATAGTTTAGTGTCTTTATTATAAATAATAAGTATAATGAGCCTTAAAGTAATTAACATATTAAGTATAGACGAGAATTTAACTGTTGATAACACAATTGTATCAGTAGACCAAACAAATATAACAGCAGACCAGTTAGAAATGACACCTGCAGATAGTATATTGAAAATTCCATATAGATTTTTTATTAGTGAGGTTAAGTTAATATTATGGAATGAGATAAAAGAAACTAAATCTATTTTATCTTTAATTGCTATCGAAGATAATGGACAAATGGTTTTAACATTTACACATAATTTTAAAGATGGTGAGACTTATGAAGTTTTAGTAACTGATATGAATGATAAATTGATATGGAGAGGTAAAATACTATCAACAGTACAAACAGATTTAGAAAATTATATCTTACATAAAATTGCAGATAATAATATAATTAAAATATAAATATAAATATGAAAAGAATACATTTATTGGAAATGAATAAGTACGTAAAGGTTGATATACAATCATTACTTATATCAAGTAACAAATGGATTACAAATGGAGTTAATAATGATTACTTCTATATTGTTGAAGATGCTTATTTAGGTTCACCAACAAATCAATCTATTATAGATAATTTTACAAACTATATATTAGGAGAAGGATTAGTAGATGTATCAGGTTCAATTGATATATCTACTATATTAGGAGAAGAAGATTTAAGAAATGCAGTAACAGATTTTAAAATGCAAGGAGCTTGTGTATTTCAAGTAATTTATAATTTTGGTGGTGGACTTAATAAATTATATTATGTACCAACCAAATCAATCGCAGTAAATAAAGAAGATGATATAACAGATGATGTTAAGTCTTATTGGTATTCATTTGATTGGAGATTTAAAACTAAATATAAACCAGTAGAATATCCTGCACTTGGATGTGGTAATGGACTTGAAACTGAAATACTTTATATCAAAAGACAATCAGCACAGCCAGTATATGCTTTACCAGATTGGCAATCAGGAATTCAATACTGTCAAACAGAAGAAGAATTATCTAACTACTATAACAAACATATCAAAAACAATTTTAGTGCTGGTAAAATCATTAATATCAATCAAGGAACTACTGATAGTGAAGAAGCAATGGAAGAAACTGAAAGAGCAATTTTAAGTAAAGTAGGTGGTTCTAATAATGCAGGTAATATTGTAATTTCATTCAATGATAATTATGAGAATAGAACAACAGTTGATAGTATTGAAATTACAGATGCTTATTCACAATTTCAATTTTTAAGTCAAGAATGTTTAGAAAAGATTATGTTATCACACAAAGTGAATGATAAATCATTATTTGGACTACCAATGGCATCAGGATTTAGTTCAGTAGCAGAACAAATGGTACAATCATTAAAGATTTTATATAGAAGTCAAATCAATCCAATGAGAAAGATACTTACTTCTAATTTAGAAAGAGCATTCAAAAAGAATAATCCTAATGTTAAGTTAGAATTTAAGAACTATGAAGAACTACAAGTTCAACCTGCAACAGAAAAAAATATAATATAAACAATGGCATTAACGACAATTCTTATAAAACAGGAAGAACTTACGAGAAACACTCTTATAGGAGGTAATGTTGACACAGACAGATACTTACAAGCAATAAAGGCGTGTCAAAATCTTCTTATTAAACCAGTTTTAGGTGTTACTTTGTATAATAAAATAGTTAATGATTTTGAACAACAAACATTATCTGGATTATATTTAGAGATGTTTGGTGATTATATCAAAGAGATGATTATTCATGGGTCGGCAGAAATATACATAACACAAGGAGCATATATGGTTAGTAATAATGGTATTACAAAAACTAAAACTGATTCAAGTGAAACTGTTTCAAAAGAAGAATTGGATTTTTTAGTTGAAAGTTCAAGAAAACTTTATAGACTTTATGAAGAACAATTCTTAACTTGGATAAAAGATAATCCAGTTCCAGAATATATTAATAATGATATTAAATATAAAACTTACGGAGGCTGGTTTATTAAAAAAGGTAGTAATAATTGTTAATGAAAGATAATAAAAGAGGTGAATATAAAATTAAGGAAAGTCAAGAGATTAAACTTTCTAAATTATATGAGGAAGTTAAAACCGAGAAGGATAAAAAAGAAAATAAAGATAAATGATTACAGATATAAATGTTGGACTTCTTCCTGATGATGGAACTGGTGACAAATTAAGAAATGCATTTATTATAGTAAATGAAAATTTTGATTATATTAATGATTTATTAAATGGTACAGATGTTCTAACTATCTCACAAGTTATTGGATTACAGGATGCATTAGATAATATATCGGCACAACTTGTTTATATACCTGAAATTCAAAGTAATATAAATGATATTAATAGTATTCTATTTGATGTAAATCTTCAAATAGCAGAACATAGTGCATCAATTGCTGAATTATATACTTTAGTATCTATGGGTACAAGTGGTACATCAGGTATGAATGGGTCATCAGGAACATCAGGAATTGGAATTTCTGGTACTTCTGGTACTTCTGGAATAAGTGGTACGAGTGGAATATCAGGTTCATCTGGGATTTCTGGTTCAAGTGGAACATCTGGAATAAATGGTTTAGATGGTTTAATCGGTCTAAATGGTACAAGTGGTACATCAGGTATAAACGGATTAAATGGTTCATCTGGGACGTCCGGTGTGAATGGTACAAGTGGTAGTTCAGGAACATCTGGAACAAGTGGAACGACAGGTACTTCTGGTACTTCTGGTCAAAAAGGTGCTGATGGTATATCTTCTGGTAGAAATTATTACTTTAATGAATCACAGAATTCTGATATTGCTACATATAAAGTGTTATCTGATATACCTACACAAATCACACAACAAACTGTAACAACAATTTTAACTTCGAATCAATCAAATGTTTTAGTACAAAGATTTATTACACCACAATTAGGATTTACTACAATACCAGCAGGTATTCAAAGGTTTACTTTATATTATATGATTGAACCTGCGGCAGCTGATATAGATGCTTATGTTACACTTGAACTTGCCAATTCAAGTGGTGTTTCTTATGGTTCAGTTATATCATCAGGTAAAATTAAGATTTCATATTTAGATGGATTTATAGTGAAAACTGATATGGATATAATACTACCTGGAATTAGTATAAATTCAACTGATAGAATGATTGTTAAACTATATTTAGATAATTTAGATTCAACAAGTAGAACAGTTCAATGGTTTACAGAAGATGGATATTATTCATTTGTTACAACATCAGTTGGTGTTGTTTCAGGAACTTCAGGAACAAGTGGTAGTTCAGGAACATCTGGTTCAAATGGAACATCTGGAACAAGTGGTAGTTCAGGAACAAGTGGTAGTTCAGGAACATCTGGAACAAGTGGGACGTCCGGTTCGGCAGGAACATCAGGAATTGGAATAGAAGGTTCGGCAGGAACAAGTGGAACAAGTGGTATTGGTTTAAGTGGAACATCTGGAACATCAGGTATTACACCATCTGGTGGAATTACATCATCTGGTCCTACTACAATAAATAATATATGGTCAGGAACACAAGCACAATATACGGCATTGGGAACATATGACGCGAATACAATATACTTTATTGAATAATGGATTTGAAAAGAAACATAACAAGTGTAATAGATGTTAAAAGGGGTGGGGTGAATATAAATTATATATATAGAGAAACAACTTTAGTATGGCAAAGAAGCACCCCTATTATAAGTGGCGGTTGGATTACATCAGGATTAAATATAGTTCTTAATAGTTCGGAGACTGGTTGGATTACAAATGGATTAAATATAAAATTAAAATAAGATAATGGAGTTAATATATGGTGACCATAATAGTGATTGGAGTATAGGATGGTATATATATAAGATAGACCTACTATATGTTGTAAATAAAAAGGATGAGATTACTACTATTGAGGTAGATAATATATTTAGTTCAACTTTATTAGATGAATGTATTGATTATATAATAAAAAACAATAAATAATATGGCTATTTGGTATGTAGATAATTTGAATGGTAGTGATACTACTGGTAATGGTACAATTGTAACACCATATAAGACTATACTTAAAGCAACACAGATTGGGGTTGATAATGATGTAGTAAGGGTTGCTGGTTCTGGATGGACTAATTTATCTGGAACACTAACATTTACAAAAGGTTCTGCGAGTATAACAACATCAGTTAATTTAACTGGTGAATTATCACCAGGTAGTATATTTACTATAACAGACCCTACTTGGGGAACTGAGATATGGGTATGGAAAGTATTTTCTATAACAGCGACTACTATAGTCGTATCCGCAGTAACACAAGTTGGTAACATTACGGTGAATGCTAAAAAGATGACAAATATAAATTATTACACAACTACCGCATCGGTTACACATGATAGTATAGCAAAAAATGGGATTGAAGTACAGGGTGGTTGGATAAATGGATTTACAGAACAAACTGGACTTACTGCCATGGTATATCATGGAACAACAGCAGCCGCAGTATCTGGTACAGGAATTGCCAGTGTTCCGTTGAATACTTATATTAATAGGTTTTTATTCGTAAATCTTAGTAATGGGGTTGGTGGTTCTGTCAATAACTGGTACCCAGGTAATTTATGGAATTCGTTTGTATCAAGTCCATCTGGTGCATCGCCTTTACCACACCCTACATATACAAAACCAAATTTATATTTAACACATTCATTTGTATCAAATCAACAGACTTCATTACAAAGTAACAATAAACCAGCTTATCAGGTCAATAGTGTATATTATACAATAATTGGTAATGCCACAATCACACAAGGTTGTATAGAGTGTAATATATTATATGTAAAATCGAATGGTGTTACACTTGGACAGGCAGCAGGACATATAATACCATCATTAAATATGATAATTGGTAAATTAGTAGTAGATTTTTGTTTAACAAGCGGGGCTGATGAATGTGTTGTTTTAATTGTTAATAATAATGTATCAAGTTTATTAATTAGAGATATGGAATATGTTGGAACTAATGCCACAAGTGGTAAGATGTTTATTAGAGGAAGGTTCGGTAACTATTCATTTTCTAATTTACAAATCTTACTACCATCGCCAAAAATTATAGATGATTTTAACCTTATTGGACTTGGTAATGATAATGGATACTTTAATTTTTGTGGTCCAAATATACATGTTAAGGATACGGAAGGTACTAAGTTATTACTTGGTAGTGGTCAAATCATATTTTCGGACCCGACGGTATTTGATACTGGAACCAATTCTCTTAGGATAACAAGGCAACCAGTTAATACAACACCTGCAAGTCAAGTTCCTATAAGTAATTTCTATTCAACTGGTATATCACAAACTATAACATTTAGGGCGAAATCACAGGTAAATGCGACAATAACTTTTGGATTAATTGGAAACGCCGCATATGCTAATGTTACTTCAACAAGTGGATTTTCATCAACACAATCATTCAATTTAACCACATCATGGGAGACATTTACATATACTGGGTTACAAGTTGCTAATGTATATAATTTATTCTCTGGAACTAATGTTATATTTGGTGTATCCAACTTACCATCTGCATGGGGTACTTCTAAATATATTTGGATTGATTCAGTTACAGTATCTTAATAAAAAATAAAAAATAAATATAAATAATGACATTTAGTAATATAAATATAAGTAATCCTAATGATGGATTAGGTGATAAGTTAAGAACAGCATTTAGTATTGTTAATGATAACTTTGATGAGGTACAAGGTCAGATAGATGACCTTATTGCCTTAGAAGTTGAAGTAGGTAGTTTAGGTGCTACTGTATCAATTGTTGAAAATGATATAGATGTTATTAATAATGATATAGATAATATTAATCTATCATTAGGTGGTAAAGCTAATATGACACAGTTAAATAGTGCTATAAGTGAGATGAATAGGGCGATTATTAATCTACAAGACCAAGTAAATGGTGCTACAGTATTTCCTTCTAAAACAATTTTTACTGATGAAACAGGATGGATTTTTAGTGGTACTTTTAATAAAAAGACTTTTTATTTTACTACACCATATAATGATACTAAATATACTACTGACTTTTTATATACTTTTGATACTACAGATGAGAATCAAGCCGAATATTCTAATAGTGATGATTTTATTGTAACTTTTGTTAATAAGACAATAAATTCTGTTGAAGTATGGATTACATTTAATGGTTTAATTTCAGACCTTCCTAACTTTGAAGGTTATTTAGTAACTATGGCAGTAGGTGAAAGCAATAGGGCATCAGGTACAAGTGGATTTGGTACATCAGGTACAAGTGGTTCATCAGGTACAAGTGGTACACCTCAAACATTACAACAAGTTACTAATTTAGGTTCTACTACTTCAAATAATATGACCGTTACAGCAACAATTACTGCTAATTCATTCGTTAAATCTGGAGGTACATCTTCTCAGTTTTTAAAAGCAGATGGTAGTACTGATAGTACAATTTATGGAATCGATTCAAATTTAGTTCATAAAACTGGTGATGAAGTTATTGAAGGAAATAAAACTTTTACTAATAATACTTTTAAATTTGGAAATGCAACTATATCAGCAACTTCATTAACTGCTTCAAGAACTTATACTTTACCAAATCAAGCAGGATCTATTGCTTTAGATGCTAATGTTGTTCATATGACTGGAAATGAAAATATTGATGGTATTAAAAACTTTCAAAGAGATTTGATAGTGAATGGAATTGATATAGGTAGAGGTAATAGTAATACCAGTGTACTTATTGGTAATGATGCATTAAAAAGTAATACAGGTGGTAGTAACAATGTTGCTATTGGTTATCAAGCGATATTTTCCGCAACAAACAGTTCTTATTTAGTGGCAGTTGGTCAAGGGGCATTAAAAATGAATAGTTCAGGTTCTGCTGCTGTTGCAATTGGATCAGAAGCTTTAAGTTCAAACACAACAGGTAACAATAATACTGCAGTTGGTAGAGAG
>Ga0209492_1000226_pt1 | contig 18585 bp, 26 predicted proteins | sample PPLLak12cMay2015_FD_187253 | JGI IMG/M metagenome (GOLD analysis project Ga0209492, IMG submission 187253) | Freshwater sediment microbial communities from Prairie Pothole Lake near Jamestown, North Dakota, USA - PPLs Lake P7 Core (1) Depth... | ecosystem: Environmental > Aquatic > Freshwater >... | reverse complement strand
AACGCACTGACAGCCGGGCAACTTGCATCCGGTACAGCCGGCAGCGTGGTTCCTGCAAATACCAGTTACTACACCATGCAAATTATCAGCGACCCCGGAAGCAACCCCGGAAGCGAAGCCTACCGATTTGATGTGGTTGAAGAATGCAGCAAATACAGCCCACAATATTTGTACTTCCTTAACCCATTAGGTGGCTTTGAAAGTGTGCGGTGTGGCATGGCATCAACTGACCGTTACAACATCAGCAGGAAGCAATTTAAGCGCAATAATTACACGCTCACTGGTGGCAGCACCTATGGCTACGATACGAGCAAACATGGCCTGACCAATTACGCTACGGAAAAAACCAAAGAGGTTATCCTCAACACCAACTTTTTGACCGAAACGGAATTTGAATGGCTGCAAGATTTGATTGCCAGTCCGGTGGTATTCCTTGGCAGCATCCCGGTAAACATCGTGGAAACTTCCTATGAGGTGTTCGATGACATCGATGGCCCAAACAACCTAAAAATAACCGTGCAATACACTGAACCTGAAAGGCTACAAAACGCATGAACAACGTGAGATTAGTTTGCGGCAATGTGAGCGTGGATTTGCCGAGTGACTTTGGTATATTAATAAACAAATCCATTGCAGACATTCGGGAGCCGGAGAGCCGCTCATCGGATTGGTCAAAGTCATTCACCCTGCCCGGTACCAAGACAAACAACAAGCTATTCACGCACTTGTTTGATTTGAATTTGAGCATCCGCAACACAAGTGCAACCAATTTCAGCCCGGATTTCAACCCGAACTTGAAAGCCGATGCCATTCTGCAAGTGGATGAGGTGACACAAATCGAAGGCTTTATCCGGTTGCTGTCAATCAAGGTCAATGACCTGAACCAAATCGAGTACGAATGCTCCATGCACGGGCAACTTGCCGACCTATCAGCTAAAATAGCGGATAAAAAATTGTCGGATTTGAGCTTTACGGAGTACAATCACACGATAAACACCACCAATATTTTCAATTCATGGGACACTTCCATCATAAAAAATGGCATCACCTTTGTAAATTTCAGTGGTGGGGCACCTATTGGGGATGGTTATGTTTACACGTGGCTCGATAATGGGAAATATGCGGATTACAATTATATGCAAACCGATGATATGAGTGTTTGCTTGTATGCGAAAACCGTAGTTGATAAGATTTTTAGCGGTGCCGGGTACACCTATACGAGTGGGAGCTTTTTTAATACTGCTCAATTTAGGCGGTTAGTGGTTCCATGCCAAACACAATTCCCGGTTTTACCCGAAGCAGAAATACAATCACGACAATTCGTTGTTCAAAAATCAAGCGGGCAAACAATAACCATTCCGCAAAAAATAACCTTTCAAACAAAAGTCAGCGACCCATCAAACCAATTTAGCACTACAACCAGTGAGTTTACCGTTGGAAAGACCGGGATTTATGACTTGTTTTTTTACAATAATTCTGCTTTAAGCGTAACTTTTAACAATCCTGCTACCCAAGGTATTGAGCAAAATTTTAACTGCATTTATTCAATCTATGTGAACGGCACACGCTTGGCTGTACGCAATGGGCAGAATATAACTACAACCCATACAAGCACACCGGAAACAAAAACACTTGCCTTTAATGAAACTATTTTGGTAGGTGAAGCATTGGCTTTAAATTCAGGTGATGTAGTGTCTATTTTACTTGACAACATTGAACTTAATCGGTTACTGATTGCATTATCTCCTGCTGTCACGCTCAATTCATTTACTCAAAATGCAGGCTCCAAATTTTTCAATCAAATTGTTGATGCTACCGGGTATGGCAATAGTTTAGATTTTACGGGATTTTTTACCGATGAAACCAAACAATCGGAATTTTTGAAATGGGTATTTCGGATGTTCAATTTATATGTGGAGCCTACCGAAATGGCAAAGCAGTTATTGGTTTTGCCGAGAGAGGAATTTTACACAACCGATGTAAGCAACTGGACAGCAAAGAGAGATTTGTCACAGCCATTGGAAGTTATCCCGATGGGCGAACTTGATGCAGGCAAATATGTTTTCAGCCATGCAGATGGTGAAGATACCGGGAATAAAGAATATAAAGAGGATTACAATCGGATTTATGGTGATAGGCAGATTTTTATTCAAAATGATTTTGTAAAAGATGAAAAGAAAATAGAAACCGGATTTGCGCCAAGCCTATTAAACACATTTAACAGCAACGATAAAACGCTCACCAATATTGACACCGGGAACAACCTATCATTTAACACGGGCAAGCTAAGGATTTTACAATTTGCTGCTTTGAGCTGCAATTTATACCGGGTTTACAACGGCAAAATTTCACCAATCGGGGCAACATTTACAAGCAAAACAAATTACCCATACACCGGGCATTTGGACAATCCAAAAGCATCCACCAGCGACATCAATTTTGGAATGCCTAGATTTATTGGTGTTCCTGCTGGCAGTGAAATTACCAACAATAATCTATTCAATGCCTATTGGAGCAAATACATGAGCGAGATTATAGACAAAGACAGCAAGATTGTGCGTGGTAATTTCTACCTTACTCCGGCTGACATGGAAAAATTGTCGTTTCGTGACTTGTATTATTTTGACAATAATTATTTCAGGCTGAATAAGGTTGAAGATTACGACCCGATTAACCCATCGGTAAACATCTGCGAGTTTTTGTTCCTTAAAACCGGGCCAACATTTACAGCCAGCAGTGGAAGCGTTGGCGGTGGTGGAACCCAAAGCAGTGGCAGGAATGAAGAATACGACCCAAGAGGTGGCAACGTGTCCGGCAAAGTAATTCAGCAACGGGGTTTGGATATTGGTGATTTCAACCAAGCCGGAGATGGTGTGATAGTTGGTACTGCTGTTAATAATTTAGGCCAGCGCAATGCAGCATTTGCCACCAGTGGGGTAACTTTTTTGTGTGATGATAGTATCGTGATTGGACAAGCTCCGGCATCAGGTTACGCAGGCTGCAACGAAGTATGGATCCAAGGGCAGTTGGTAGAAGAAAACAATTTTGGAACAAACCGATTTGTCTACCCAACGGCAAATTACACGGCTGAAATGGACAAGGACATCATTATCTTTTCAGCAGATGGCAACCACACAATCACATTACCCCCGGCAGCAACAAGCACATCCAAGGCATTTTGGGTGGTGAAGAAAGGTTCAGGCGGAACACTACGCATTGAAGCCAGCACCGGGGATTTAATAGACAATGACGACCACTACAACATCAATAACCAATACGGCACTACTTATGTTGTCAGTGATGGCATGCAGTGGTATATTTTAACAAACAAATAAAATGGCAACAACAACGGTAGCAATAAATTTAGATGCCAAAACCAAAGGCACTGACAGCGTTAAATCGCTGAAAGCACAAATCAGGGAAGCAACCCAAGAAGCGGCAGCGATGTCGCAGAAGTTTGGGGAGTTTTCACCACAGGCACTTGAAGCAGCCAAAAGGGTTGCAAACCTGAAAGACCAAATGGATGACCTGAATGAAAAAATTCAGGCGTTGCACCCAGATAAATTTAACCAAATAAATACAATAGCTAAAGGTGTTGCAAATGGTTTTCAGGCGGCACAAGGTGCGATGGCTTTGTTTGGTGCTGAAAGCGAAGATGTGCAAAAGGCCCTGTTAAAAGTTCAGGGTGCAATGGCACTCGCACAGGGATTGGAAGGATTGGATGCAGCTGGTAAACAATTTAAAACACTTGGTCAAAATGCAATAACGGCATTCAAAGGTATGACCACTGCATCCAAAGCATTTATGGCTACCGGGCTTGGATTGCTTTTGACAGGACTTGCAACCGTTGCCGCATATTGGGATGAGATTGCCGTTTCGCTTGGCTTTGCCAAATCCGAAATGGAGAAGATGAACAAGGCTATGAATATGGCAGCAGCAGAAACCAAACAACAAGCCGCTGATTTGCAATACTACAATAGCATTGTTCAGGACACAAAGAAATCCGAGGGTGAACGTGAATTCGCATTGCAGAAATTAAAAGAAGCAGGAGTTGCCACTGACGATGTAAATATAGCAAATGCAAATTCTTTAGGTGCTTTGAATGACCGTATTGCTAAACAAATTCTTTTGATTGCTCAACGTGCAAGAACGGAAGCAGCAGCGCAAATCCTGCAAGAAAAAACAAAGAAATTGCTTGAAATGCAGAATGGTGACTTAGACGAAGCAACCACCTTTTGGGATAATTTTTACGCCTCAGCAAAGGGTGCTTTGTTGGGTGTTGATAGAGGGGCGCAAGAATTAGTTGATAGAGGCTTAAATAATTTGAAAAAAGGCCAGCAAGATGTCAACGATGCTACAAAAGTGTATCAAGGTGAACTTCAAAAAAACACAAAATTAAATGGAGAGCATAACACTATTTCCCAACAAGTTACATCAACCCTAAAGAAACAAAAAGATGCAACCAAAGATTTGAAGCAAGCAGAACTTGAAAGGATTGCAGAAGTTTTATCTCTTGACAAATCAACTCTTGCTAAACAAATTGCAGCTGCTGATGCTGCATTTGCAGTTACGGTTAAAGCATTACGAGAAAAAGGGCTGACTGAAAAGCAAATAAATCAAAAGCGTGATGCAGAGCTTGAAAAAATAAGAACTGATTTTTATGCCAAACAAAAAGCGGATGAAGAAAAAGCAGCAACAGATTTGGCTGCATGGAAAAAGCAAAAAGATGAGGAAGAATTAACCGGGTTAAACGAGTTCTATAAAAAGAAACAATTAGTAGCCATTCAAAATAATGCAACCCCGGAACAACTTGCCGCACTTGAATTGCAAAGGATGGATGAGGAAAAACGACTGCGATTGGAGCAAGGGCAGTCAATAATTGATATTGAATTACAAATCGCAGCAAAAAAGAAAGAGATATATGATAAAGATGTTGAAGAAAAAAAGAAAGCAGAAGAACAAAAGAAAGCCGCTGAACAAGCAACGATAAAATTCACTGCTGATGGATTTGCTATCATTGCTGAAATGGCCACAACATTTGCCGGGCAGTCCGAGGAGCAGCAGAAAAAAGCGTTTGAAATTAAAAAAGCGGCCAGCATTGCACAGGCAATTGTTGAAACATACATGGCAGCGCAGTCGGCTTATGCTTCACAATTAAGCATAGCCACACCGGATGCTCCAATAAGGGCAAGTATTGCTGCTGGTTTGGCAATTGCATCAGGATTGGCAAGGGTTTCCGCAATTCAAAAAACAAAATTTGATAGCAAAGGCGGAACTGGTGGCGGTGGCGGTGGTGGCGGTGGTGTTGCTCCTGCTCCATCATTCACCCCGACCGCAGGCGGTGCGCTGCCGGAAGAAGGTCAGTTCGGAGGCATGGGCCGGGTGTATGTTCTTGAAGGTGACATCACCAAAACGCAGACCCGTGTTCGCAGGCTAAGAAATACAAGTGTTGTTTAATTGTACTATTCAAATTATGGATTACCCAGTTTACAAAATTGTGGTCAATGAGGATGATGAAACCGGAGTGGAATTTGTTTCACTTGTTGACAAGCCAGCGATAAAAAAAGATTTCCTGCTGTTTCAGGAATTTACACAAAAATACAGCGTACAATCGGAAGAAAAGCGCATTATTTCCGGGCCTATCATGCTGGCAAACGTGCCCATCTACCGCTTTGATGACATCCGGGGTGAGTATTACGTGACATTCCCACCCGACACCATTTTTAGCATAGTAAAAAAGATGGCCCGTAAAGGGCTGTATAAGGCAGTAAACACCGACCATGCCAACCCGGTAGATGCAGGTGTGCACATGATTGAACTTTACCTGATTGACCGGGAGCGTGGTGTCATGCCGCCAAAAGGTTACGAAGATGCCGAGGATGGAAGTGCATTTGCAAGCTACCTGATAGATAACGAAGAAATATGGACAAAGGTAAAAGCAGGCGAATGGAAGGGCTTTTCCGTTGAGGGTATGTTTGACATGGAACAGCAGGATGATATTGCAGTAGCCATGCGTGAAATAGCTGCCATGCTCAAAAATTTTGCAGAGGCAATAAAGTAATTACTATTCTATGCGTATGGACATCAAAATTGAACTTTCCGAAATGAAAAGCGGACTTTCTGCATTTATGGCAGAGGTGCGCCAGCGTTTCGAAAGTGCCGAGCCTGCGATGAAATTTGCTGAATTAACCCTTGTTGATGGTACAATCGTATCATTTGAAGGTGAGGAAGCATCTGTCGGAGCGGCTTTAAATGTAGTTGGGTTGGAAGGCGTTGTGCCTGCCCCCGATGGCACTCACGAAACCACTGAAGGATTGCTGATTACTACCGTTGATGGCATTATCACCAACATTGAAACCAAAGAAATGGAAGCTCCCGAAGCTGAAGAAGAGGTTATTGTTGAATTTGCCAGCAAGGAAGAATTTGCAGCCCTGAACGACCGCATCGCAAAACTGGAAGAAATGCTGGTTAACCTTGGCAGCAAGGTTGAAGACACATTCAGCGTTTTTGAAAAGTTTGCATCACAAACACCGGAGCCTGTTGCTAAACCTTTCGGCCCGGTTAAAACTGAAAAAAACGAAGCATTGAAAGGTTTTGCTTCTGCACTTAAAAACAACAAAAAATAAATAAAACATGGCATTTGTAGTATCAGGGTTGACCAACTATACGAAGGAAACCCAACTCGAGCTTTTAGTAAAAGCAATGTTCAGCTCTAAAACTGCATCTTTATTGCAGGGTGCTGGACAAGTTATTCCCGGCATTAAATCTGCCGAAGCACTTCCTCTTTTGAGCAGTGATGTATTCTTTCAAGCCGATGGTTGCGGTTACAGCGCATCAGGAAACACCACCATCAGTCAGCGTGTGTTGACCGTTGGAAAGGTTAAGGTTGAAGAAACTCTTTGCCCAAAAACTTTGGAAACCAAATTCACACAGCAAGGCTTGGCCGCTGGTTCACCAGTTGACTTGGGAGTATTCCAAGACCAAATCGGTGCAGAAAAAGCAGGCAAAATTGCCGAAGCTATCGAAACTGCTATTTGGCAGGGTTCACTTTCTGGTAGCGGTAACAACGCAAGATGGGATGGTTTCTTGACTATCTTGACCGCTCTTGGTTTTGGTGGCGCAGGCGACCCAATCAAAGGTAACGTTGCTGACGCTTACACTTCAATCACTTCTTCTAACATTGACGATATCATTGCTACCATTTACAGCGTAATTCCTGCCGCTTTGTTGGGCAAGCCTGACCTGATGATTGCAATGGGTACCGACACCTTCCGACTTTACCGCACTTGGTTGGTTGGTGCTAACCTTTTCCACTATGCCGCTACTGAAACCGCAGAAATGGAAATTGTTGACCCTATCACCGGCATCAAAATCTACGGATTGAACGGATTGAACGGCACCAACAAAATTGTTGCTGGTCTTTGGTCTAACTTCTTCATCGGTACTGACATGATGAACGAAGAGGAAGAGTACAAATTCTGGTACAGCCAAGACAATGATGAGGTTCGCTATCGTGCGACTTTCAAATACGGAACGCAAATCGCATTCCCTGAGCAGGTTGTTTATTTTACTCTGTAATTCACTGAACTAAAGTTTAACCCGGGGGGTGGGGCACAACCCTACCCCCTTTTTAATTAAAATAAAAATATGCCTTGTGTACTAACCACCGGATTTACCTTGGATTGCAAAACCGCATCCGCAGGTATTAAAACAATTTGGCTCGTTGAATTCGATGCCAAATCTACATTGACCAAATCAAGCGGAGAAGTATCCGCATTAACCCTTTCAGGGGCAAAAGTATTTTTCAAGTACGAACTTGAAAAAGAAACAGCATCAATGACTTGGAGAACCATCCCAAGCACCGAGAACGGCACCGTGTTCTATGAAGCCGACTTGGTTGCTCGCCTGCACAAAGTGACCACCGCCCAGCGCAACGAAATTAAACTGCTGGCTCAAAACCGTATGCTTGCCATTGCCCTTGATGCAAGTGGTGACTATTGGCTGTTGGGTGCCGATTATGGCGCACAATTGCAGCAGAGCGAAAGCAATTTCGGACAAGCCTTTGGTGACTTCAAAGGTCATGTGCTAAACTTTTTGCACAAAGAAACCGATTTGCCATTGAAAGTTCAAAGCGGTGTTGTAACTTCGCTTGCTCTTGGTTCCTGATTTTAGTTTTTCATAGTTTGCAAAGAAGGTCGGCATTTGTCGGCCTTTTTTGTTATGCTTCAAAAAAATGTACTACTATACAAAGATGCTGTACATTACCAAAGCAGGAAGCCCCGAATTAATAATCACCGGAAAGGAAAAGGTCACGATTTCCCCGGTTTATTATTTGTTGGTTTTTGAAAGCGAAATGTCGCAGGAGCGCAAGGCATTTTTAGTCACGGACACAAGCACTGCACCCAATAGATACCAACTTTTCACATTTACCGAGGGCAGCACCACAGCCAAAACGCTTGCAATCGGCACACATTACTGGTCACTATATGCACAAACATCTTCATCCAACACCAATTATTTGTTGGCAAATGAAGAAATCGACCGGGGATTGGCTTATGTAAGTACCAGCCACACCCCATTCAATGACCACGATGTAAACCTAACCATTAAACAACACAACGTAGGATGAGCTTTGAGCTTTTAAAAATAGATTTTGCCGAAACCAAACTGCCCAAATTTAAGGAGCAGAAAAGCAAGGGTTTTGTATCGTATGGAGAGAAAAACGACTTTCCGCAAAGCTTGCTTGAATTTTATATGCGGGCACCAAAACATGGAGCCATCGTGCGTACAAAAGCACGTTTTGTTGCCGGTGATGAATGCGTGATTGAGGGCAGCGATGAAGCGCAAAAGGTTCTTGAATACATCAACCCATACGAAGGGCTGCACGAACTTAAGGCCAAATTAGCCTTGGATTTTGAAATCTTCAACGGCTTATGCTTTGAGGTGCATTACAACCGCATTGGCCAAATTTCTGCTTTATACCATGTGGACTTTTCCAAAGTTCGCACACTTGACCACAAAAGCTATCAGTATGTCGAGGACTGGCAGAAATACAAGGCCGAAGATGTAAAGCATTACCCTGCGTTTAACCCGGTTACAGCACAGCCATACAGCGTACAACTTTACTATGCAAGGGAATATCAGGCAGGATTAGGTGTTTACCCATTGCCACCATACCAGCATGGCTTGCAGTATGTAGAGATTGAAGTGGAAATCGCAAACTTTCACAATAACAATATCCGCAACGGGTTTTCAAATGGTACATTGGTGCAGTTATTCAAAGGGCAACCCAGCCCGGAGCAGGCCCGTATATTTGAGCGCAAGTTTAAAGAGCGCACAATCGGCACGGACAATGCAGGCGGTGTGCTAATTCAGTTCAACGAGAACAACGAGCAGCCTGCCACCATCAACCATTTGCAGCCATCAAATATGGATGAGCAGTTTTTGATGTTGAATGAAACGGTGCAAAGTGAAATTGTAATTGCCCATTCAATTCCCCCCGTATTGGCAGGATTAAGAACTGAAGGCGCACTCGGTCAAAGAAACGAACTGATTGAAGCCTACGAGATTTTTCACAAACAATATGTCAACCACCGCCAGCGCAAAATTGATTACTGCTTGCAGACCGTTTTAAGGCAGCAATACTTCGGCATCACCATCGAAACTCGTAGTGCTGAATTTATTGGCTTAGATTACGTTGAATTGTATCAGGCAGGCATCGTGACAAAGGATGAAGCACGGGAAGCCTTGGGAATGAAAGCCGCCCCGGTTGCTGCATCTTTCAATACACAAAATGAATGCACCCGGTGGAATGAGCAGGACATTGAAACATTCATGCAATTTGGTGAGCCTGCCAGCAATTTTGAGGATATCAGCATGAAATTTGCTGAACTTGGCAAGGATGAAATGAAGGTTTTGGCCGTTGTTTCTGCCGATGACCAAACCAGCATTGACGAAATCAGCGAGATAACCAAAATTGATACGGATGAAGTGACCAAAATCTTGAAGAAATTGCAGGATAGCGGTAAAATAAAGTGGACAAACAACGCAATCCGCATTACCGACATCGGGAAAAAGGACATCAACGACACCGGAAAGCTGCCAAAATTGGAACTGCGTTGGAAATATACACTTGACCCTGATGCGTTACCATTGCAACCCGGTGGCACAAGCCGTGAATTTTGCAAGAAAATGGTGGATGCTTCACGTTTATACAGCAGGCAGGACATCGAAACCCTGACCGCACGATTGGGTTATGATGTTTGGACAAGGCGTGGCGGTTGGTACACCGTACCTGAAAGCGAACCACCCCTGCATATTCCGCATTGCAGGCACTATTGGAAGCAACAAGTTGTAAGGAGGAAAAACTGATGGCAAACTTTGCATTTTTCGTAAGCGAACAAGACGTAAAAAAGAACACCCCTATCGATGAGAATGTCGATAGCAAGATTTTACAAACTGCCATGCGTACAGCGCAAGACATCCAAATCCGTGACATAATTGGTTCCGGCCTTTATGACAAGATTTGTGACGATATCAATGGTGCCGGGCTGGCAGGCAATTACCTGACGCTTGTAAACAAATACATTGCACCTTGTTTGTACCACTTCATCGTTACCGAAAGTATGTTGCCCATGACTTTCAAAATGATGAACAAAAGCGTGTCAACAAGGGGAGCCGAAAACAGCAATGCGATTGACCTTGACCAACTGACAAGGGTTGAGCAAAGCTATTTGAATAAGGCCCAATATTACAGCGAAAGATTGCGTGATTATTTGTGCGAGAATAACACCTTGTTTCCGGAGTTCTTAAACCCCGGCAGTGGCATAGACACAATTCACCCACAAAATCAAGCTTTATTTGGTGGCTTCATTTTAGATAGTGATGACAACTGCTTTTACAATTACGACTTTCCAAAAAAATGAGCAAGGTCAGGGAGAAAAACGAAAATAAGCTAAAGATATTTTTACATGGTAACAATCAACCAACTACTGGAAGCACTGGACACGGCAGGCCAAAACCACAAGCAAATAAAGGCAACGCTAATAAACGTTGACCCCAATATTAATACAAGTGGTGAGCAGCTTTATCCGTTGATGCGGATTTTTCCTGATGGTTCACAAGTGACCGTTGACCAAGTGCGCTATCGTTTTGCTGTTGCCATCATGGATAGGCACCGGGAAGATTTCACCGATGCAGTGGAACGCATAAGCGATATGCACACGGTGATGTTGGACATTTACTCCATGCTTCGTTTTGTTTATCGTGGAAACATTGCAGGCAGTTGGAATATCAACGATGCAATTACCCCCTTTTATGATGATAAAACAGACATCGTTGCCGGAGTGGCTGCCGTGATTGAATTTGTCTGCCCGAATTTGCGTGATTACTGCGACACCCCAAACAACAATTTAACTTTTCCAAATATTAATTAATACAAAAAATGAGTACAGCATTAGATTTTATGAGCGGCTTCACTGGCTGCAAGGTTGTTTCCAATACATCGGCAAACACTGGCCGTTTTCAGGGCTTTGTGGTGAACGCAGATGCCGTTGTTTCTGCTTGTTTAGACGAAGCAGGAGCCAGCCTGATGACATCAATCGGTTTGACCGGGGTAACCTTGAAGCAGGGCACATTTATCAGCGTGAGCGGTGATAAATTCATCAGCAGCATCACGCTCACAAGTGGCAGCATTGTAGCTTACAACGTATGATTAGGCGAGGTATTGGTGTAGGAAGCTATGTGGTTGCTGGTGGAACCGATGCCGATGCTTTGGCTTTTTTTCAAGCAGCGGAAATAACCGATGCAACACAGCAAAGGGCAATCAATACGCTTGTTGTTGACCTCAAAGCGTATGGCATTTGGACAAAGATGAAAGCACTTTATCCTTTTGTCGGTGGCACTGCATCGGCTCACAAATTTAACTTGAAAGACCCACGCAATTTAGATGCCGCATTCAGGTTGGTATTTTCAGGTGGCTGGACACATAGCAGCAATGGGGCTTTGCCAAATGGAACTAATGCTTTTGCAAATACATATTGCAACCCCCAAACGCAGTTAGCTTTACAAAGCAACCACATCAGCCATTATTCAAGGACACAAATCAGCAATACCAATACGCATGACATGGGCTGCGAAAGTGGTGCAGGATTGAATTTTAACTTGTTTCAGTATTTCAGTGTCATCAGCAACAAGGGTTTTAACGATGGTTTGTACCCAACAAATGCAACACAAAGTAATACCACCAACACACTTGGTTTTCAAATTGGTACACGGACATCAAATGTAGTGTTGAAATTGCATTTTAACGGCTCGTTGTTAAATACCAACACCAATATCAAAATACAAACGAGCTACCCAAACCATAACATATACATTGGTGCAACTAATTCAAACGGCACAGCAGGTAATTATTCTGCACGGCAATGTGCGTTTGCTTCAATTGGTGATGGTTTGACAGATACTGAAGCCGCCAATTTTAGAACCGCAGTTCAAGCCTACCAAACCACTTTATCTCGCAACGTATGACCTTAAAAGATTTAACCCCGGAACAATACAGCACCTATGTTGGGCTGCTAACTGAAATAGAACATGAGGTACTGGTGGGCCAATGGTATGCACCAGACAGCTATTTCAATCCCATTCAAGATGCAGATAACAATTGGGTTATTTCCGTTGAAGAAATTGCCCAATGTGAAAACCCTGATTTTATGTGGGTGCAGAATTTGCCGCTTATTCCCTACAATCCTAAACCAGCACCGCCCTTTCCATGAAACACGAAACTGAAACAATCGTAGGTAGTTGGCTTTTATGGCTGGCCGGGGCTGCTGCAAAACTGCTTCCATTAATTCAATTTATGTCTTTTACCGCTGCATTGGTTTTGTCCTGCATCGGGATTTACAAGTTTTTCAAACATGGCAAAAAGTAAAGAGGTAACCAAATGGCAGCCAAAAAGCAAACGGAAATTGGGCAGGCACACGAAGTCGGCCAACAAGCACAAAAGCAGCAAACCATACCAAGGTCAGGGAAGATGAAATTGAAAAACTATTTCGCACCAACACCCAAGCGGTTTCGGGTAATTGGTGACAGCATTGCGGCTGCATCGTTGTTTATTGCCGGGCTCAACATTGACCATCCCAAACTTATGCTCATTATCGGGGTGGCCGGGGCTGTTGGCAAATTCATTACAAACTTTTTCGCCGAGGAATGAGGTATGTCGGGATTATTCTTTTTTTGCTTTTTCTCGTTGTGCTTAGCAATCGGGGCTGTAAAAGCACACCACAAGTTGTAAACAACAGCGACAGCATGGCAAATATAGTGGACAAATACAAGGCAGATATTGACAGCATCAAGGCCGAGTATTTAACGCTGCTAAACAGCCGTGCCAAAAAGACAAAAATCCTGCGAGATTTTAGGACAAAATATGTCCACGACACCATCACGCTGGAAAAACTTGTTGGAGATACCGCCAAACTTGAAATAATCCTATCCGAAAACAAGCTGATGCAGGAGATTTTATACGATGATAGTATTGTCATTTCAAATCAAGAGCAAGTGATTATCATGCAGGATAGTGTTATTTCTTATTTAGAAGCCATTACAGCCAATCAAATCAAAGAAATTAACCAACATACCAAAGAGGTTGCGAAACAGCGTAAAAAGGCAAATAAATGGAAAGCCATTGCGGTTATCTTTGGAATAGTGGCAGCCGTGAAATAAATTTGCTTTATGTTCACACTAATTAAACAGCACGGCATCCAAGATTTTTATTACTGCCGGGATGGCAAATGGCATCCATCGGCCGAACTTAACGCAGCTATTCGCCCGGTATCTTTCCGCAATCAAACCGAAGCCAAAAAGGGATGGAAAAAAATAGGCAAGCCAGCGATGGTGTTCATGCAGGAAGTTTATACCCGTGATAAAACACTACTTCAATGAAAAACTTGCAGGAATTTCTTAATACAAAGGGCGAAAACCTAAAAGTGGATGGAGTGGTTGGCCGCTTCACTTTGGATGCCTTAGACCGCTACATACAAGCCGAGTGCATCAAACGCAAATGGTACACGCACGGGAACGGGTTGGTGTGGATTAGAACCGACAACACATTCAGCAACAAATTCGATGATTTTGTGGCAGTTTACAAAGGGCACCGGATTGTCTATGCGGCTCCGGCTTCCACCACTGCCGGGGATTTCTACGTTTACAATCCATTGACCGTTAATGGCATTACTGGCACAGCCGTTGCAGTGGAGCAGCAAGTAAACAACAGCCATAAATTTGTAAGCGGTGCGAACTGGTCAAATCTTTGGCTTGGTGCGCCATACTTTCAGCAAGTTGCGCCCATTGAAATCTACCGGGATGGCAACAAAAACAACCAAGTGGACAAAGTCACCAAGCAGAAAGGCCTTTATGGCATCAACTTTCATCGTGCCGGGGTGGGTAATTTGGTCAATAAGTGGTCAGCAGGCTGTCAAACCGTGCCGGATGCGTACTGGTTTGAAATTGTCAAACGATTTAACCCCGGAGATGTTATTGCTTTTACGCTAATTTGCACATCCTGATAAGCAAAATTTGCAAAAATTGCTCAATGGAATGAGCAAAATGAATTATTGCTTTTACGATACAGCACTAATTCTCTCAACAAGTGTGGCCATGTCGATTTTGACAAGGTACATCAGCTCACCACAAACCACACAGCTAATGGGTTTCTTTTTGGTGCTGCGTAAATCGTGCATGATAGCATCAATTTTGTAAAAGCAAACGACAAATGTTTCCGCTTCGTAGAGGTCATCGTTTGGTTCAATGCCCATATCTTCAAGCATGGTGCTGTGGTCATCCGATGCCACAACTTCAAGGCAAAGCGGTATTTTAAACATACATTTTTTGGCAGAATGAAAATTCCGGAATGACTTTGCTGTCTGCAAACGATGTGCTTAATGTCAGCCACATGGCTCCCAGTGGTTTGGGTGGCCTGCCCCTTTCAATGTGGAACCCACCAAAGCCATCTTCGTATTCTTCTTTATAGCTGGATGTCCTTATTTGGTGAACATCCCGGATTTTGATTTTCTTTTGATGGCTGTCGTAAACTTCCACCGGGTTAATGTGGTGGTACAATTCGTGAACGTGGCCCTGCCATATACAATCGTAGCCTTCCATGAAGCTCATCATTCGCTGGTCTTGAATTACACCTTTGGTAACAATACCACCACCGCCAAAGCCGTGATAATATCGGAGTGTCCATTTCCTGCGATGGCTGTCTGCACTCAACTGGAATTTAAAATCAACCACCCCACCATAACCGCCAGCGTGAATTTCGGCCCCGTGCGTTGTGTTGAATAGATCCACAAATCTTTGTATTGGGTCGGTTTCCAAAGCCTTCAAAATAGCTGTTTCGTGGTTGCCGTAACCCACAACAAGAATGTGGTCTTTGTACGGGCCAAACCAATTCACCGCATCTTGGATAACAGCATCGATGTAGTTGGCTTTGTTATGCTCCGGCAGGATGTCTTTCTTGCTGCGCCTTGGGTCATACTTTCCCTGCATCATGCAGAAGGTGTCCCCGTTCAGTATGATTTTAGCATCACGCTTTACGGCTTCGTCAAGGTGGTTTTTCAGCAGCACCCGGTCGCACTTGGGGTTATCCCAGTGTAAATCGGACAGCAGCAATAATTTGATTTCTTTTTCGCAGTACACAGCGTGGACGTTGCGAGATACACGGGTTATTTGTTTGGGCATCTGAGTAGAATAGTACAAAAAAAGGGGATGAAATCATCCCCTATTTGAAAAATGTGTCAAAAAGTCAATCAAAGCCAATAGACACGGCAATAAATAAAGTGAAATTCCTATGATATTTAAGGCATCGGCTAACAAAGTGCAAGCGCAATTAGGTGTTGATTGTGTGAAATAACTGCGCCTGCACGGCTGTTATAGGCAATAAAATTTACTACCGTTCCACCCAAAATGGATATTTTTCAGTATAAACTACCTTGTTGCCACAATTAGAAACATACTCGCCTCTTTCTGTTTCCATCCATTCCATCAATGGGATAAATTTAGTTTGTGTTTCATAACCAAAACATCCGTACTTAAATACTACTGTTTTCTTAAAATCTTCTTCATCGTGAATTTTACCCATTGGGTCTATGTATGGAAACACTAACGTATCGCCATCGCGAACCTCAATTCCGTTTTTGTCAAAAATATTACTTTTCATAATCCGTAAATTTTACAGCCTATAACATACGCTATACAAAAGTGGGGCTATGTGCCAAATCTGTACAGTAGTACTTCTAATTTACTTTTGCGGTAAGTCAGGGTTTAGTACTTTTAATTCCCCACCTTCGTATAGCGTCAGCCGTTATCCGCAATCACATTATGCTGTGGTTTTAACATTATTCCAACAAGATAAGGTTGTTTTTTATCAGTAATCCCCATTTTATTGTGATTATCCGGTTAACGCAACCCCATTAAGTTCATCCTGCCATATCCGGATGCGGAACCAATCATCAACGCTGGGCATATCGTCCGGCATTTGGCTGTAATCGTATGGCTGTGCTTCGATAACTTCCGGCTCAACGGGTTGCTGCCAGTTCTCAACGGATTTGGGTGTTTCTCTTTTATTCAGCATGGCTAATTTCCTTTAAAGCTATTGTTTCACTTCCTGCAATATACTCGGCAGGCTTAACAATCTCACCGCCATCGGTTACTGGCATGATGTTCTTCTGCTCACTTTGATACGACCACTTCGCAAGGTGTTCAACTTGCAGCATTTTTTGTTTGAGTGCTGCCCATTCGTCTAAGTGGTCAAATTTCCACCGCCCGGCACCGGCCCGGCACTGAATTTCAAATCCCATGTGCTGAAAGGTTTTGCCGTGCTTTTGCGCTTCGGATATTGCCTTCTGCTGTATTTGTTCTTTGGCGGCTTTTATTTGCTTCTCAAGTTGTGTAAGGTGGCAGTACGCATCCAAAGCGGATGCGTTGCCTTCCTCAACATCAAATAAAACTTTTACGATGTCCATCATGGCTTTAATATTATTACTTCCTTAAAGTTACCAGCGTTTACCCAGTCAACCAGTTTACCGAGTTTGTCGTGTGCCCAATCAGGAATGAACTTGCCTTCGCATTCCACCATAACTTTGGGGTAATCATAAAGACAGCGGCCCAATCCGAACTGAACAGCAGCCCTTTTCATCGCATCGGATATACCACCCTTTTCAGGTTCGATGTTGGTCTTGCTGGCACCATCTTCCCGGTATATTGTGCGCTTGTCAATGGTGACTGATAAGCGGCAAATGAAGCCATTGGTAATTTCCCGGAACTCCGATGTCCAATTGGCTGCTCCAAAGGCTGCATCAAAGCGTTGCATCACACAACGATTGTTAATGTAAGGCACGACAATTAACTTGCCGGTGCTGGTCTGCGATTGCACCCGCCATTCGATTTCCGATGGCAGAATAGGTGCGGTTAGAATTTCGTTCATTTTTTGGCCCTTTCAATAGTTTCAAAAATATCTGCAAGTGTCGGCAGAATTTCAGCAGGAATGCTTAGGACTTTTAAGCCTTGGGTTGTCGGGCTCCATTGCTGAAATAAATAAACGGTGTCGCTGTCATCTTCCCAGTCAATGCGGTAAATGACATCATCGTGTTCAAATTTGGCAGAGTGGCTGCCGGTGTGTGTTACTGTTATCTTGGTTTCCATGTGTGCAAATATAGTATAGTTTTTTATATTAACAAAGTTTTTGTGAGATTTTTTTTATCAGGTCATCGGTCAGCAGTTGCGCCTTGTAACCTTGCTTCGTGTATTTTTTGATTGTCTTTTCCACTGCAATATCCGGCACTGGCTCAAATGAGAGCATTTGTTCCTGCCAATAAACAACCGTTTTAAAACCCCGTTCTTCCGTTGTCATAACAAAGTGCAAGCGCAATTAATTTTTGATTGTATGAAATAACTGCGCCTGCACGACTGTTATAAGTAATAATGGGGCTTTGGGTACGCCATTCCAAAAAGGCGGCTGGCATCGAACCAGTCCTTGTGAGGGTTTCCGCTTTCGCAGTCATTCGGCTATTTCTAACCGTTGCCCATCGAGCCGAGCCTTGTAAATTATTACTCATCACGCCCCATTACATACTTATAACAGCAAATATAAGAAATAGGGCTTAGAGCCTTCCTAATAAAATTAGTGCATTTTACTCTTCCAGTAAGCCAATCGGTCATACCGTACTTCTTATCTGCCCTACTTCTCATATTTGCAAACCGTTAGCGGAAATTGCCTTCAATCAGCGAAGAACGAAACCACTTTGCTCCAGCTTTAGTTGCTGCTAACATAAGCGTCTTTTCCTTTTCAGAGTATTTCTGATACTCTTCGCTAAATGGCAAATCCTGCTCAATTATTAAATCTATTTCTTCGTTAGTCGGCAACTGTCCGCTAACAACACCTACCAAAAAGGCGGGGCTTTCGGCTTCGTTAGAAGCGTTTGTGGTTAAATTATCATTCATCTTTCTAAGTTTATTTTGTGGTTAAAATCCCGCACTTCTGGTAGCTGCCAACCGTTATCGCAAAAGATTAAAGGCCACATCAATCACTTG
>Ga0209492_1000225_pt1 | contig 18604 bp, 38 predicted proteins | sample PPLLak12cMay2015_FD_187253 | JGI IMG/M metagenome (GOLD analysis project Ga0209492, IMG submission 187253) | Freshwater sediment microbial communities from Prairie Pothole Lake near Jamestown, North Dakota, USA - PPLs Lake P7 Core (1) Depth... | ecosystem: Environmental > Aquatic > Freshwater >... | reverse complement strand
CGGTTCTGGGTTTGGCAGTGGCTTGGCATACGGCAATGCTGACCTTGGGACATTTTTCTAAAGGCAATCATGGTTCAGCCAATCAACTATTTTCAAGGCGTCCAAGATCCATTTGCTCAGGCTTTGGCTGGTATGCAGTTGGGTGAAACCTACGCTGCCAACCAACAAGCGCAACAACAAGCGCAGCAACTTGCTATTGCCAAACAACAGCAGCTAGCGCAGCAAATGCAACAGCAACAACAAATCGCTACAGCACGCGACACGTTTCTGGCAAATCCAAAGCCAACCATGCGCGACGCTCTGACATTTGCGTCCATATTGCCAAGAGATCAGGCAGATGCAATTCGCCCGTACATTGAAGGCGTCGGCAAAGAACAGCAGCAAGGTGTCTTGCGGTTCAACGGGCAAGTGCTTTCTGCTCTGCAAACTGATCCACCAGCAGGCATCAGACTGTTGCGAGAACGCGCATTGGCCGAGCGTACATCTGGCGATGAGCAAGAGGCGTCGCTTTATGAGCGCATGGCAGATACTGCTGAAAAACAAGGGCCAGAAGTTGCTTTCAAAGGTCTGACGTACATCATTGCGTCAATGCCTGGTGCAAAAGAGATGTTTGAAAACATCGACAAGAATTTATCAACTGCCAGGCTTGAAGAATTAAGGCTAAGCGTGCTTGCAGAAGCCGTTGCCAAGGCCAAGAAAGCCGTTATTGAAGCAGACGATACTCCTTCACGTTTAGCAGCAGAGCAAGACCTTCGTGTTGCAGAGGCTGCACAGAAACGCGCCCTGACTGCCGCAAGTGTTGGCGGTGAAGCCAGGGCCGCAGAACAAGCGCCAGCTGCACTTGCTAGGCTCGCAGCAGATGCAGTCAAAGCCGAATCAGAGGCAAAAACTGCCCAAGCCATTGCCGCTAATGCACAAGAAAAATCAGCCGCGGATTTAGCACTTGCGAAAGCAGTGGCCAATAAAGCCATAGTGCAGGCCAAGTATGCAGAGAAAGTTGAAATTGCAGGCCTGGACAAGACCAACTGGGACATCAACAACCTGCGCAGCCAGATCAAAGATCGTTCTGCACGGCTTAATCTTGATACACAAAAGACGGCAGCTGATGTTGCTGACAAGATGTCAAGCATTCAAACTCGACTAACTGAAATACCGCCAGAGGCCAGGAAGCTGATTAACGAGTCGGCCACTTTGGCATCTACATCAAAACAGGCCGCTGTCCAGTTCAATGATTTGGCAAAGCGGATTGAGTCAGCAGAAGGCGGCAAAGGAGCATTGACATCTGCCACAGAGTGGTTTGCAAAAGCCAGCGGCCGGCAAGACGAATGGACGCAAATCAGGAATGAATACACTCGCGTTCGAAACACGGTGGCCATCAAATCCCTGCCGCCAGGCGTGGCAACAGACAAAGATATTGAGCTGGCACTCAAAGGCATTCCGCCTGAAACTGCAAATTCAGCAACACTTGGATCGTTTTTGCGTGGCATGGCCAAATTGCAAGACATTGATTCATCCATTAACGATGCCAAAACTGACTGGCTATCTCAAAACAACGGCCTCTTAACTCGTGCCAAAAACACTTTTGTTGCTGGTGACTATGCAACCAAGCCCGGAGAAACATTTAACGATTTTGCTCAAAGAATCGTTGGTGATGTGTCTCAAAAATATCGTTCACCCGAGCAAATGGCAGAACAGCGTCGACAAGAATCCATTGGTCGGATACCAACTACTTCTGTGCCAGCAGCTGCACCAGCGGCATCTTCTGCTTCTATTGAAGCGCGAGCTGAAGCAATTATTCGCGGGAGCCGTTAAATGGCAACAGCACAAGAATTTGCAGCTTGGATTGTCCAAAACGCAGCTAAGCGCGGTACACCTGAGTTTGACACTGTAGCTAGTGCTTTTGAAATTGCTAGGTCACGGGAAAACACAACAAAAATTCAGCAACAAATTGCACCAGCACCACGCGAGCCCAGCATTGGTGAACAGCTGATTGGCGCAGGGGAAACAGCACTCACCCTGGGTACAGGTGCAACAGGTGGCACGGTAGGCGCTATCGGTGGTGCTGTGGGAGGATTGGCGCAGCAAATTCTTTCTGGGCAATTTGGCACGCCTGAAGCTGTTAAAGCTGTGGAGCAAGCAGCAGCAAAAGGCGCTCAAGCCTTGACCTACGCACCCCGTACACAAGCCGGCCAAGAGCAGGTTCAAACTGTTGGGCAAGTGCTGGCAAATGTGTTGCCGCCAGTTATCCCGCAGGTTGTTGGCTTAAACGCACTAGGACAGGCTACACGCCTTGCTACGCCTTTGGTTGGGGCAACCGTAGGCCGTGGCACTCAAGCATTACAGCAGGCCGCTACAACTACAGGACAAGCCATTGCTAGGCCAGTGCGGTCGGCAACCACGGCCGTGCGCGAGACTTTAGGCATGGAGCCTGCACCAGCAACGCCAATAGCCGCAGGCCGATCAACCGGAGCTGCTGCAACGCCATTAGAGTTGCAACGCGCTGCTGAAGCAGAAATGGCTGGTCTGCGTTTATCAGAAGGCGAGATGAAACGGAGTCAGCCACTGTTGGCGTTTGAACAAGAGAAGGCCAAAACACCAGAGTTTCAGGAACCGTTTTTAGTTCGCCAGCAGGAAAACAACCGCGCTGCTTTGGGCAAGCTAAATCAGGTGCTGGACGACACCGGCGCAGAAACTGGCGACTATTCAAACACCGGCATCAAGGTTGTAGACACTCTTATGGCTGGGTGGAATTTAGAAAAGAAAAAGACAAGCGCACTTTACGAAAGATTCCGTGCATCACCAGAAGCGCAAGTTGAGGTCGATACCACTCCAGTGATGGAGTTCTTGAACAGCCAGGCCCGAGGCGTTGCAGGAATGACGGGAGTTCCGGATACTGCGCGTCAAAATGCTGTAAATCTTGGCATTGCCCAAATGGACGAAAGCGGAAGACTGACCGCTGCTCCAGGCACAACTCTAGGCCAGTTGGAAGAATTCCGGCAGTCTGTTTCAGCTATTGGTGCAGCCAATCCAAACGATAAACGCTTGGCCACCATCATCAAGCGAACCATCGACGAAGTTGGAGATCCAATCGGCGGTGAAATGACCAAATCAATGCGTGCGCAACGCAAACGACAGGCCACCAAGTACGAAGACCGTGCCATTGTTGCGCGATTACTGCTTGAGAAAAAAGGAATGTCCGATGCACAGACGCCAATTGAGGATGTTTTTCGCAAGACCATTCTGACAGCGCGTCCAAGCGAAATTCAGCACGTTAAGCGTGTGTTGGCAACCATCCCAGACCAAGAAGGCCAGCAAGCCTGGAAAGAGCTGCAAGGGGCTACTGTGCGCCATTTGCTTGAAAAAGCAGAATCAGGCATTGGATCAGACAACTTGCCGGTTATCAGTGGCGCAAAACTTGACAAAGCCATCCGAGACTTTGACCAGAATGGAAAACTTGATCAGGTCATGGGCGTGGCATCAGCCGAGCAAATACGAAACCTGAACCAAGTCTTGAAATACATCCAATCTACTCCGCCACTGACCAGCATAAACAACTCTGGCACAGCGCGAACCGTAGCTGCATTGCTGGCAGAATCCGCAGGTATGGGATTGGTTTCGGGTGTTCCTTTGCCAATCATGCAGGGCATGAAGATGCTGCGCGAAAACGTAAATGATCGACGTATCAAGACCAGAATCACCAAGGCATTGAACTACAAGCCAAATGTTTCGCAGCCAGCATTGCCACCAGCGAAACCTTAAACGACAATCCACCCAGGAGAAACCATGTCCGCACTCTCAATTCAGCCACCATTCCCGATCTTTACGGAGACGGATGGCCAACCTCTTGAGAATGGCTACATCTGGCTTGGCACGATCAATCTAAACCCAATCGTCAACCCAATCTCGGCCTATTGGGATGCTGCTTTGACCATTGCAGCTGTGCAGCCAATCCGCACACTCAACGGTTATCCGGTGTACCAGGGTACGCCTGCCAGGATTTACGTCAACAGCGACTACAGCATCCAGGTGCAGAACCGCAATGGCAGCATTGTGTACAGCGCACCAGCCGCAACAGAGCGCTATGGCGGCATCATCAATGCAAGCGATGTGGTTTATGACCCAGCAGGCACCGGAGCCGTGGCTACGACTGTGCAGGCCAAGCTGCATGAATCGGTGTCGGTAAAAGACTTTGGCGCGGTGGGGGATGGTGTTACGGATGACCGGACAGCGATAGTCGCAGCAATAACAGCGGTAGCTGCTTTGGGTGGGGGTTGCGTTAATTTCCCTTCGGGTACTTACATCGTTGCATCATCTTTCACGGTTCCTGCAAACATCAATTTAAAAGGTGCTGGTCAAAAAGCAACAACAATTAAGCGTAAGTTTACTGGTGACCTCATTACATCGTTTGGCGGCTACGCGTCTCTTGAAGATTTAACCATTGACGGAAATACCGCAACATGGGGAACAGGTAAAGGAGTTATTTTTGCAGCGTCAAGCCCTAGCAGCCATTTCCTAAATGTAGAAATTATCAACTTTGTGCAAAATTGCGTTGCATTTGGTGCAGATGCGGCCTCCACATTCCGAGCAAATTCTTGCACTTTCTACACGACAGGCACACCGGGAACAGTGGCAGCAGTTGCGTGTACGGGTGTTGATACGGCGGCTACTTCGCGTCATTTCTACAATTGCGAATCTGCTGGATGTACGTTGTTTGATTTCAGCGGTACTAATGACACTTATGTCTCTGGTGGGTATACGCGAGACTTCATTACTAGCGCAAGCACAAGCAAGCTACTGCTAAACAATATGCGCGTTGCAAACGCAGGCGCAATGACCATTGCAGGAGCAAGCAATCGCATTGATAACTGTGTTTTTTCTAATGCTGTAACGCTAACTTGCATAAACTCGCTTTTTAACTGTGAAGTCCCAAGCTACAACATTACAGACAACGGAACTGGCAACCAGGTTTTTCACGGACTTCGCAGTTGGACTCCTGTATGGACAGCGTCAGGAACCGCACCCGCGATAGGCAATGCTTCCATTGCAGGTCGCTATTCTCGGGATGGTAGCCTCATCACTTTTTCAATTGATTTTACGATTGGTTCCACATCAACGGTGGGCACGGGTACGTGGTATTTTTCTATTCCAAGGGCAGAGTCTGGTGAGTTGGTGCAAATGTTTGGAAGCGGATACGCATCTAATGCAGCGTCAAGCGCTATGGCGACTTACGTACTCCGATGCGAACCCGGAGGCACAAAAATACGAATGTATTACATTGACACTTCCGGTATAGGTCAGAGCATTGGGGCAATACTGCCTGCCGCAGTATGGGGCGCAGGTAGCGTACTCCGCCTGTCTGGAAGTTATTTCACAACATGACCCACACCGCCACCGGCCTAATCCTCGCGTATATGCGCTTCTGCGGATTCCAAGGCTGGGCATCGTTCTGGAACGTCATCTACCTTGCCCCCGGCTACGAGCAACACGCTGCCCTAATCCGCCACGAGCGCAAGCACTTGGAGCAGATGCAGCGTGATGGCAAGCTGGTTTACTTGGTCAAGTACAGCTATTGGCTGCTACGATACGGCTACTGGGACAACCCCTACGAAGTTGAGGCGCGCAAGGCTGAAGTTTTAATCAATTAATGGAGTGATCACAATGTCTAACAATTCACAAATTGCTTTTGCACCGCTAGGCGAGACGGTCGTCATTGCTGCTGCTGCTTCTGCGCCGGCCGGTCTGCAAGTCCCGGTCTACGCCAAGTTTGACCCGCAGAATGCTGGCCAGTACCGAATCACCAACTCCAGCACAACGGTTACCGTGTTTTTGGGTTTTGGAGCATCCGCGGCAGATGCTACGGCAAATGCTGTTGCTCCGATTGCTGGCAATCCATCGCCAGCCGTTGTTTTGATGCCTGGCACAACTTCAATTCTGCGAATGAGCAACGCGGCCTATTTCAGCGCACTGGCTGCATCTGGCGTGACCGTCTACATCACACCGGGGCAGGGGTTGTGACTGACGATGACTTCCGTCGCCTTGAAAGCAAGGTTGACAAGCTGACGGATGCCGTTGGCAAGCTGATTCTGTTTGAGGAAAGGCAAGCCACGCAGGGCGAACGCATTGGAAACGTGGAAGTCAAGCTAGGCATTCATGATGCCACTTTGCAACGCATTGACAAGAAGGTCGACCAGTGGGTCAATCGCGGCGTCGGTGTCTGGGCTGCTGCGGCCATCGTGTTTGCAGTGGTCAAATACTTAGACAAATGACACCGCACTTCAGCCTGGAAGAATTCACCGCCAGCGACACGGCGGCCAGGCTGGGCATTGACAATCGCTTGCCAGATGAACTGCGCGAAAACGCACTGAAAACGCTGGAAATGATGGAGCGTATTCGGTTCCATATTGATGCGCCAATCACAATCACATCAGGATACCGCTGCAAGGCCTTGAATGGCGTCATAGGCTCCAAACCGGGGTCAGACCATACGATGGCCTTGGCTTGTGATTTTCGCGCTCCAAAGGCCGGTAGTCCATTCCAGATAGCCGCAAGCCTGGCGCCTGTTTTCAAGATCATTGGCATTGGGCAGCTTATCTTGGAGTTTGGTACTTGGGTTCACGTTAGTACCCGCATACCCGACAAGGTGATCAACCGCATCATCACCATCGACAAAGACGGAACGAGGGCAGGAATATGGCAGTAGACCCCATCAGCATTCTCTTGGGCATTGGCTCTAAGGTCATTGACAAGATATGGCCTGATCCTGCCCAACGTGACGCCGCCAAGCTGGAGTTGCTCAAGATGCAGCAGTCTGGCGAGTTGGCTCAACTGAGCGCCGACACCAGCCTGATGATCGAACAAATCAAGGTCAACCAGGCAGAAGCAACAAACCCAAGTCTGTTCGTGTCTGGCTGGCGTCCAGGCGTGGGTTGGGTCTGCGTAGCCGCCTGCGGATGGAACTGGATAGGTTTACCCATTGCCAAGCTGGGGCTGGAAATCTACGGACAACCAATCAACTTGTCACCAGCAGACCTAACCGAGATGCTGCCGATTTTGATGGGTATGCTTGGGCTGGGTGGCCTCCGCACTATCGAAAAGCTACAGGGCCGTGCTTCTAAGTAGCTTCATGGCATCCCGCAGGTCTTGACGTAGCTGCTCAATCGCCTCGGCCTGCTGTTGCATCCTGATATAGCTGTCCGCTGCGAATTTGTCCAGCGTCGTTCTCTCCCAGGCCGGGAAGTTCGGTAGATCGTTCAATTTGGTTCCTTATCCACTCCGGGCCACCAAGTTTAATCAACTTGATGCGCTGAGTTTGAGTTAGCTTGATTGAGTAGAACACGTTCAGCGGTTCGCCAAGGCGTTTAGCACTCACGGTCGTTTCCTCGGTAGCGGAGCCCAATGCGTCCAGAACTGCGTACCCGGCAGGTGTTCGTAGTGCCCCATTGTCGCTACTCCGCTACGCCCAAGCAGCAGTATCTTCAAATTGGTTGGCGTGTCCTGATCAATTAATATCCAGAAATAATCATCTGCTACCACCGTTGATCTGGTGCTGTCCAGCTTGTACTTGATCTGTCTCTCTAACTCTTCAAAGGCTTCATCTTCAGTCATGTCCCCCTCCTAATTCCAATTGCAAAACTTAGCCACGCCAGTTCAATCCACCAGTCCTCTTCTACATTGATGGCAACGGCAGGCCACAGAAAGATAGCGGTGCTGCTGGTCTTGGTGTAGATCATGTGTTGCGCTCCTTCAGTTTGATTTGTACGCGCTGAAACGCAACCAGATAATTCCCACGCTCTGCAAGCTGACAGGCTTCCAAAAACTCATCATCCGTCAGACCTACCCACGGGCGTGGTACGGACAACTTTAAGTTGGCAACTTGCAACGCGCCTAAAACGTCATACACCTGATTTTCAAGCCGTTTACACCTTTCGCACTGGTCAGTCATGTGTTGCGCTCCTTTAGTCTTGCTTCGATGGCATCAAACGCTGTTTTACCAATGGTCATTTGGCAATAGTCTTCAAGATCATTGCGCTCACCTTCCGTCAGCCCTACCCACGGGCGCTGTGCTGCGGGTGGGGTGGTGTAGAGATGTGTCCCTATTGGCAATTCGTTAATGTCTGATTCCTCAAAATCAATATCACGTTTCCCCGGTGCTCCATAACAAATCCACGCCACCGGCTCCTGCTCTGGCTGTGCTGCTGGTGGTGGGGTAACAAAGTGATCAGCCAAATCCCGCGCCCGGTGCTTGTTGATACCCTCTCGGACTAAATTGACCACCACCATGTCTCGCCATTGACTCGGCTCCTGCTTTGACTGCTCCAATGCGGTGCGCAGGTCTGCGATTGCGGCCGCAGTCGTACCGGATTGCCAAAGAGGTGAATCCCAGCGTTCAAGCACCGCCTGCGCGGCTTGTCTTAGGTCAGTCATGGTTGCTCCTTGCTCTGATAGCGGCGGCAAAATGCAGTCGTGCCGGATACCGGACATGACTCTCACACAACTTCGCGCATTCCTCCCGCTCATGCTTGGCAACAAGGTGGGCAAAGTGTTCAATTTCCTCGGTAAAACAAACCCAGCCTTCAATATCTCTTCCAAGTTTTTCAAACCCAAGCTCCCGCGCCATGCGGATGATGTCGTCTTTGGTCATATTTCCTCCCTCTTTATGTGTCCGATCACTACTGCAATCACATCGCCTGTCTTGCCAAATGCTTTAGTTGCGTTCATCGCCAGTAGCAGCGCCCGTTCAAACTCTGCTTTGCCGTACTCAACCATCTGAGCCTCGGTGTAGCCAACCAGTCCGTAACATGTAGGCAGCGGTGTTTTCATGTCAAGTACCCCACAAGGAAAGCAAACGCCGCCAACGAGATCGTGGTGATCGCTACTGCAAGACTGAGTGCTACCCAGTCTGGTTTGTAGAGGTCTTCTACTTCATCGTCTTGGTTGTGGTCAGTCATTTGGCTTCTCCTTTAGCTATTGCTGCACGGGCAATCATGTTGCCGTCGCTATTGCCGTAATGCTCGCCATTCCCCAGCCGCGCCAATTTTTCCAACGCCGCCAGCAGTTCCTGATTCACCTCATGCAATCGGTGCAGTTCATCAGCGGCATCTTCGCACCATGCAAGAGAATGAACCCACGCTGGGGCTAGCTTGTCAGCCAGTCGCAAGGCTTCTGGTTGTGTCATGTGAACTCCTTTACCTTCAGTCCGTACACCGTGTACAGGTAGTTTGACCTTTTGTTGTTTTTATTGTCGGCTGCTTCTTTGGCCTCGACGCGGTTTCGGTATTGCCCGTGAATGGTGAACGCTTGGAGGTTGTAAAGTTCGCCATGGCTGTACGGATGCGGCGGATGCTTTCGCACAATCCAAATAGTCTTCATGTCCGATTCCCCCGTGATGGCAGCTTGTAAGCGTCCATCGACCCTGCTCGTGGTACTTGGGCTGTGTAGTCGCCGTCGCCAGTGCGGTACGTAGTGCGCTGCCACAGGTTGTTCTCTGCTGCCTTCACTTCTCCGGGCTGCTTCTCGCGCTCAACATACGGCCCAAGCGTCTCCTTAGTCTTCTTTTGAAGCTCAAGGGCGGCGTGGCGCACGATGTGAGAGGGTGCGCGATTCACCGAAATTTCTTCTAAGATACTCATGATGGTTTGTCCTAAAAAGGAATGTCACTATCTTCATCTTTTGGCAGGCCTTGATACTCTTTCGGCTTGGGGTCATTCAGATATGCCCAGCCATCCCAGCCGCCTTCTTTCAAGGGGATAACGTCCAGCTTGAGCATATCGCCGCGCTGTCCCTGAATGATGCTGCCAATGCGCTGATAGCGGTTCTTCTTCTCGCCCTGGCCGTTGGTGTATTGGCCGACGATGCAGCTGATTTCTTTGATGATTGCCATGATTTAGTAGGTGTGTTGTTTGCTGATTTCTTGGATAACCTGGTCGTAATAGACCCTGGCCGCTTCGACTTTGACTTTGATCTTGTCTTCTAGTGTTAAATCCCTTTCATACGGAACGATGGTTACGCGAAGTTCTCGATTGATGTGGTCAACCTGGTGCAATGATTTATTCTCCCAGCCAATCAGATCCGCAGGAGTGCTGACCAGGCAATAAGCAATGTCTGCCCGTGGCTTGTCCCACAACATCATGTAGGCGCGCAGCTGCCATTCATAGCCCTTGTCTTCACCTTGATCAGCCAGGACGGGAAAGGTGGTCAGACACCAGCTGCTTTTGATATCAATGATCCTGTCCTCCGCCACAATGTCAGCCTCTCCAGTTATCCAGGCGTTGTTTCTGCGTTCTGTGTTTTTGGCGTGGCTGGTCAAATGGACAGCGTTGTACAGGTCAATGGATTCGTCCTCAACCTGGATGCCCTTGTCCATGTACTTGCTGCTAACCCGCTCGTCATAGCCGTAAACAAACTCTTTGGCCAACTTGGTAACGTAGGTCTTAGCACCGACAGACAGTTCATCTTTGCCTTTGCCGTCAGTCATGATTGCGCTCAATGCGCTGGCGCGAAACAGGATGCTCATAGTTTTGCTTTCTGTACGTCTTTTGCATAGGTGATTCGATCACGGGCGGCAGCATCATCACCGACTGTTTTGATGGCCAAGAAAAATGCGTCCTTGAGCGCCTGGTGCGTTGTGCAAGCGCTAATGTCTGACAGCAGGGCAAAGACTGTAGCGTCTGTTATCTTAGGCTTTTTGCCGGCATCTTCATCCAGGTGCAGTTCACCCTTGTGCCACAGATCAAGTGCAGCGCCAAACCGCATTGCAGCATTACGCAGGGCATCACCAATCACTTCTTTGATGGCATCCCCGCCTGTTTTGCTGCCTGCGTGACCGTAGCCCAGCCGGGTAACACCGCAAATCGTCAAGCGGATCCACATACCACCCAAGTCATCCATCACCGGCAGACCGTGGGGACTGATGGCCAGCGGCTCCCAGTTCCAGGCTGGGTCAGTGTCCAGCAAACGATCAGTCAATGCTGCGTGGCCCACATAGGCCAGCTTTACTCCGCCTTTCGGCAGGTAGCTGATCTGGTGTTCTGGGAAAGGTTTCCGCAGTTCTTGCAGTTTGTCGCTCATGATGGTTCCTTGATTTCCAGTTGCTCTTCCGTTGCAGCAAACAAAGTGATCTGAGTCAGATTGCCATCTTTGTCAATCACATTCAACTGCCGACGCCAAAACAAACCTCCGGTGCTGGTCAGTGAGTTTGTCTTGGTCAATTCAACTGAACGGACTTCATGGATCATGGTCATGGTTGTCATTTCATTTCCCCTTGTAAGCCAGTTCGATTTCGAGTTCCTTGATACGCTCCTGGGCGTTTTCCAACAAATAAGCCATTTCGCGCAGCTTGCTGGAAAGCATTCCGCATTCAAACGCCAGCCGGTCAGACGGAGGCGCGCCTTCATACGCTCTGTTCGCAATGTCCGTAATCCCGGACAAGATATCTTCGATCTTCACAATTGCACTTTCTGGGTCTTGTGACCCCGTTTAGTCAAACACTGAACACTGCCGTTTGCCAGCTGCGTCCATCCTGCGTTATCGCCACACATTGCCTGTGCAGCCTTCTCAAACCTCGCCTGCGCTCTTTTTTCTGCTTGTGTAGCCTTGGCATCAGCCGCGGCATCAATCGCAGCCTGGTGATCGCTAGGGCCGTCCAGCAGGTACGCCGTGGACAACACCAAAGCTGTCGCTACAGCCAGCGTCCAGTTGATCAAGTGATTCATTTGGCATCCCTCCGGTTTTCGTAGCGCTCCTGGCCACGGTCGTACTCATCATCCTTGGCCGCTACTGCCATGTCTTCCAAGGCTTCATCTTCAATTGTTGCAACCAGATCGCCAATTACCTCGGAAATGTCGACGCCTTCAACCAAAGCCCACACCAGCTCAATGCTGGCGGAAGAACCAGGGTGATCGTAAGTGGCGCGTTCTTCTTCCTCAAATGCCAGATAGCAATCCAGCACCAAGCCGCCAGCAGTCTCAAAGCGGTGGTTGTACAAACCTTTCAGGTCTTCTTTGGTTGGCTTGTAGCCAGTTGTCCAGACGGGAGTTTTCATGCTGCCACCTCAAACCCGGCAGCTTCAATTTCCTCTGCCGTCGGGCGGCAATAGCCGTGGAATCGGTAGCCGTCCCAGTCTGCCTCAACCAGAAACACATGGGTGATGACCAACTGGTCATCTTCGATGGTATAAGTTGCGCCATAGTTTTGCATGATGTTTTCCTAAAAAGACCTCTACGTTGTGTTGAGGATTGACTGCATCATAAGCCAGCTTAAATCATGTCGTCAACTACTTTGTTAATCCCCCTTAACTTTTGTCAAGTATTGACAGCTCTCACTCTGTAAAGCTGGCTTACAATGCGGCATGACTAAAGAACAGGCGATCACTCTTGCTGGCTCACAGGCCAAGCTGGCGGCATTGCTGAAGATCAGTGATGCTGCTGTCAGCCAGTGGGAAACGATTCCAGAGAAGCGCATCTGGCAGCTGAAAGTCTTGCGACCAGGCTGGTTTGTAGGGTAATATTGGGAAGTTTTGGGACGCTTGGCGGCGTCATTCGCAGTAGGGTTACACATGCTGTCTGCTGGTATTGCGCCAGTCCGCCAACACCGAAAGGTGAGACAGCAGGTGTAGCCCTTTTTTTTGGGCTTTTTATGTCTGTTTACTTTCCTTTGGAAGCAAAAACATCGGTTGCTGGAGATGGAGAAGGGTTTATTGCTATTACACAAACTCCGCCAAAAGGCGGCGATGAAGTTGTTGTATGGCTATCGGTTCATCAATTTCGAGAAATTTGGAACCATGAAAAACGCTTGATTGCAGAAGCGTATGGGGAAGAAGACCTAACATGAAACGCCCATCCTTTCAGTTCTACCCATCGGACTGGTTGAGAGATACGGCGCTCAGATCATGTTCACCGGCTGCGCGTGGCCTATGGATTGACATGATCTGTTTCATGCACGAAGGTAATCCATATGGCCATCTGAAGGTTGGCAACAAGGTTATCCTTCCACCCAACCTTGCCAGCATGGTCGGGGCAACCTTGCCTGAAGTTGTAGGTTGGCTTGATGAGTTGAACCAGGCTGGTGTTTACGACTTTGCTGAAGGAGGTGAAATCTACTCAAAGCGCATGGTCAGAGACGAATGCCTGCGAAACAAGAGGGCAGAGGGTGGCAAACTAGGTGGAAACCCTAACTTGAAGGTTAACCTTGAGGTTATCCCCGAGGTTGGAAACGAGGTTAAACAAAAACCAACCCCTTCATCTTCTTCTTCTTCTCCATCTTCATCTTCATCTTTAACTTCAGTAGATACCAATATATGTCCACCTGACGGTGGCCTTGACGTAAAAATTCCTGATTGCAATCATCAAGCAGTCATAGACCTCTATCACCAGCAGCTGCCAACACTACGCCGGGTGGAAGTCTGGAACGCTGCCAGGCAAGGCTACTTACGGCAACGCTGGCGAGAGGTAGCGGCAGAGCTGGGCAAAGACAAGCCGATCAGCGCAAGCGCGGTGCTGGACTGGTTCAATGACTTTTTTGGCCACATCCAAAAATCTAGATTCCTGGTTGGCAAGGTAAGCGGAAAAGACGGGCGCGCGTTTACGGCTGATTTGGAATGGATTCTCAAACCCAGCAATTTCGCAAAAATAGTGGAAGGAAAATATCATGGCGCTAACTAATTTCAGAAAAGAAGAACCGATCAACGACCATAGCCTGCTGTGCAGCGTCAACGGATGCGGCAACCTGTGGATCGTGCGATTGGAAGGATCGCCACCCAAGTGCAGCCATCACCAGTGGGGTGCAAAGCCAAAGAACGAAGGCACGATGAGCTACAAGCAATGGGCAGACCGCCAGCCGCTGAGTAAGCCTGTGGCCGATTGGTACAAACAACCCGATGAAAAGTGGTGAAATATGCCTCTAACCCGCATGGATATTGACGTTATAGCTACAAAAGGAATAGCATGAACACCGAATTAGAAAAATACGAAAGCAAAATTTTAAGAATTCCAGAATCAGGATGTTGGATATGGATGGGTGCAGTAAAAACACACAAACATCCATATGGCTGGGTTGGTTACAAAGGAAAAAACTACAACGCGCACAGGTTGTTTTATATGCTACATCACGGCATTCAATTGACAAATCCTAAAATTCTTATTTGCCACACTTGTGACGTACCGCAATGTGTAAATCCAGATCATTTATTTGCTGGAACACAAAAACAAAACGTGAATGATATGTGGCAAAAAAATAGACAAGCAAGAAGACTGATAAAACCAAAATGCAGATCAATATTAAATCCAGCACAAGTTTTTGAAATTAGGAAAAAATGTTTAGCAGGAATTTCTGACAGTGATTTATCAAAAGTTTATAAAGTTAAAAAAGAAACAATTAGAGACATAAGACTTTATAGGCGCTGGAAAAATTTAACCGAGGAGAGTAAAAATTAATTACTACCAAGCCCATAAGCTGCTTGACGAAACCAGAGCAGGCCATGACCACACCGAAGCCGACATCACCGCAGCCCTGGAACTCACTGGAGACATTGATATCGACATACGCAGTGATGGCGTTAGCTGGTGGGGATCAAGCCCTCAAGGATGGACGCCGCGAGTACCTACTTCAACGCTTTCAGGAATTGGAACAAGATTTGCCGGGATCTCGATCAATGATCATCGACAGAATTAGGCAAATCAAATGATGCTAATCATGTTCACAGTGCCAGGCCAGCCGCACGGCAAAGGGCGACCGCGGTTTGCCAGACGAGGAAACTTCATCCAAACCTACACGGACGCCAAGACAAGCAGCTATGAAGACCAGATCAGGTTTTACGCACTACAAGCAATGGGAAGCAGTGAACCGCTTAAAACGGCGCTAGAGGCTTTTATTTACATCAGGCTACCAGTGCCTAAGTCATACCCAAAAAAGCGAGCAGAGGCGTGTTTAAGTGGCTCTGAGTGGCCTTGTAAGAAGCCAGACCTGGACAATGTTGTGAAATCTTTCATGGATGCAATGAATGGCATTGTTTATGGCGATGACTCGCAAGTGGTGGAGATTCACACAACAAAGGTGTATGCCGAGACTGCTGGCGTGGATGTACTGATAAAGGAAAAAGAATGAAAGTCACTTGCTGGGAACCAGTCCAGGCGCACAAAGAAATGATGACCGTTGTCTGGCCGATGCTGAAATCAATGCTGATTGCCGGCCACCGGATGACGATTGAGATCAAGCAGAGCAAGCGTAGCGTGGAACAGAACAGTATGTTTCACAGCATGATCGACAAAATAGCAAAGCAAATGGCCGCGGCCGGCAGCACCTGGACGGCAGATGATTGGAAACGATTGCTGATTGACCAGTGGGCGCACGACACAAACAGGAAGATCGGCAAGGTCTGCCCGAGTCTGGATGGAGAGCGCATTGTCCAACTTGGCCTGCAAAGCCACAAATTCACGACAGCGGAAAGCAGCGAGTTCATCGAATTCTTGCTGGCATGGTCAGCAGACAAGAACATTGATGTTTCCTAAACACGTCTACGTGCGCGACAAAGCCTTGCTGAAACGAGTAGCGCAGCTGGATTGCCAGCATTGCGGCAGCGGTGAAATGGTGCAGGCAGCGCATAGCAATTGGGGCGGCGGTAAGGGCCGGGGAATAAAAGCTGATGACAACCTGGTGGCCGCGCTATGCCTGAAATGCCATTGGGAAATAGACCAAGGTGTTAAACTAACTAAACTCGAAAGGCAGGAAATGTGGCAGAAAGCACACCAGCGAACGATGAGGGCATTGCAGTGATCAGAACAATTATTGTGAGACTTTATGCTGTGCTTGGCGCATTGATCTTGCTGGGCGGCATTGCAATGATGACCGACAGATTCGGGATGGGTCTGATTATGCTGGGTCTGTTTGGTATTCCCTGGCTCCTGCTGCTTTGGTGTTTTTGGCCATTTTTCAAGAAAAGCAATGCGTAAATCCAAATACAGCGAGAACAAACAAGAGATTTGCGCTAAGGTGCTGGAAGGCATGAGAGGCGGCAAAAGCACGTTCAAGGCTTGCGAAGCGGCTGGAGTAAGTCATTCGACTTTTATCGGATGGGTTGGAGAAGATGTTGAACTTTCCGACAGTTATGCGCGTGCGCGAGAAGATTTGCTAGAACGCATGGCGCAGGAAGTGCTTGATCTGAGCGACAAGGAAGTCCCAGAGACTGGTGACGGCAGGAAGGATTGGCAAGCAATCCAGAAGCATAAATTGCAGGTTGATACGCGCAAATGGCTACTGTCCAAGCTGGCCCCGAGGAAATATGGCGAAAAGCTGGAAGTGTCTGGCGACCCGGCAAACCCCCTGGTTCAGCGCATCGAGCGCGTGGTGGTTAAGGCATGAGCCTGTTCACCGACATTCAACACCGAACCCGTGACGATGCAGGGTGCGCAGTCTGGCGGTTTTCATGCTGCAACGGCCATCCGGCAATGAGGCAGGGAAGCAAAACCGTGCTGGTGCGCCGCGCCATTTGGCAGGACTTGCATGGTGACATTGAACCCGGCAAGATCGTCCGCATGACTTGCGAGACGACTGGATGCGTGCATCCTGATCACATTCAGTTGACCACATACCAGCGCCTGGCCAAACAGCTTGGCTCGCTTGGCATCATGTCCGGCCCGGTGCGCAGCGCAAAGATCGCGGCCACAAAACGCGCAAAATATGCCAAGCTCACGCCAGATGCCGTGCAGGAGATCAGGGCCAGCGAAGAAACAGGCCGCGCAATGGCAAAGAAGTTTAACGTGGATGAAAAGCACATCAGCCGAATTCGGTTGAATCGTTGCTGGAAGCAGTTTTCAAGTCCGTGGGCTGGATTGGGGGCGATGTGAAAAAAAACATCATCAAGACAATGACTGCTTTGTCGCATCGCCACGACACATGGCGTGTGTTTTCTGATTTTGTGGAAATGTCGGCTGTCAGCATTGCAAACGCCTGTGACAAGTTTCATCCAGATTACGACAAGCGTGAAGCCAGATACATGGAAATCGTGAAGGCTTACACGGCTGAAGAATTAAACGACTTTGCCAAGATGCTTGGTATGTTGACCCAGCAATTAGAGGTAAGCCCTGGTGATGTATTGGGTGAAATCTTTATGGAGATGGATTTAGGGTCTAAGTGGCACGGGCAGTTTTTTACGCCTTACGCGCTTTGCAAGGTAACGGCATCCATGATGGCTTCCGACTTTGAAGAACGATTAAAGTCAAAACCATTCATTACAGTAAATGAACCGGCATCAGGTGGCGGAGCTATGTTGATAGCTTTGGCCGAAGTAATGACAGCCAAGAATATCAATTTTCAAAAGTGCCTTCACGTCACGGCTCAGGATTTAGATTTAAAAGCGGTACATATGAGTTATGTCCAATTGAGCTTGTTGGGTATACCTGGGATTGTCATTCATGGAAACACATTATTAAATGAGAAGAAAAGTATGTGGTATACACCGATGCACATTATTAATGGTTGGAGTCGAAAGCTGAAAAACGATGATCAACTTCATTTGGAACCTGTTGATCCGATTGAATTAGTCATTCAAAATCCTCCTTTCGGAGCTAAAGAGGTAAGTCAAGGAACTTTGTTTTGACTACTCTCCAACTTCAAACGCCTGAGTGGGCACTGCCACTATTGCAGGCCAGCCGCTACAAAGGCGCATGGGGTGGCCGTGGCTCTGGCAAGTCCCACATGTTCGCGGAACTGATGATTGAGGCGCACATCATTGACCAGAAGCGGCGAAGCGTTTGCGTGCGTGAGATTCAGAAATCGCTGAACCAGTCCGTCAAAAGATTGTTGGAGACGAAGATTCAGGACATGAACGCTGGCGCTTACTTTGAAGTGCAGGATGCCGTCATTAAGGCCAGGAAGGGCGATGGCGCGATTATTTTCCAAGGGATGCAGAATCACACCGCCGACAGCATTAAATCGCTGGAGGGCTACGATTGCGGCTGGGTGGAGGAAGCACAGAGCTTGAGCCAGACCAGTCTTGACCTACTGCGGCCAACAATCCGCAAGCCAAATTCAGAGCTGTGGTTCACCTGGAACCCGAGGCAGATCACCGATCCGGTAGATTTCCTGCTGCGTGGCCCGACACCGCCCAAAGATGCAATCGTCATCAAGGTCAACTTTTCCGATAACCCTTGGTTTCCGCAAGTCCTGCGTGACGAAATGGAATACGACAAGCGGCGCGATCCAGACAAGTATCAGCACGTTTGGCAAGGTTCCTACCTGACCAACAGCAGCGCCAGGGTGTTTAAGAACTGGAAGATTGACGAGTTTGATGCACCACCAGACGCTATCCACCGGCTGGGCGCTGACTGGGGTTTCGCGGTAGACCCGACAACGCTAGTTCGCTGTCACATCATTGGCAGAACGCTTTACATTGATCACGAGGCCTACATGGTTGGCTGCGAGATTGTGAACACGCCAGACCTGTTTATGACCGTTCCTGAGGCCGAGAAATGGCCAATAGTTGCGGATTCAGCCAGGCCAGAGACAATCAGCCACATGCGCAAGAACGGTTTCCCAAAGATAATGACGGCCGTCAAAGGCCCGAAATCAGTGGAAGAAGGCATAGAGTTCCTGAAGGGGTACGACATTGTTG
>Ga0209492_1000222_pt1 | contig 18679 bp, 43 predicted proteins | sample PPLLak12cMay2015_FD_187253 | JGI IMG/M metagenome (GOLD analysis project Ga0209492, IMG submission 187253) | Freshwater sediment microbial communities from Prairie Pothole Lake near Jamestown, North Dakota, USA - PPLs Lake P7 Core (1) Depth... | ecosystem: Environmental > Aquatic > Freshwater >... | reverse complement strand
ACTTCTCTTATTTCATATAAATCTATAGGACAATCACCTAATATTTTTTCATGTTGAATAGTTTCTTCATTACAGAAATAACACGGTATTTTTATTTTAAACATAGTTTCATTCTTTGTAAGATATTGATAATAAACAACTATAAACCTCGCACAATGCGAGTGTTAGAAATCCACACAGGATAGCTTGCAATGTAACACCGTTTGCCAATGATACCGCAATTCCGTACCACCAACCCATACACGTTGGACAACCTATAACTGGTTTTAATAACCATATTGATTTATATTTATGTAATTTGCCAAATATCATACCATTTTCAGTACATTGATATACTGTTACAACTATTGATGTTGCAAGTAATACACTATCGTATATACTCATAATTAGATGTTGAATTAGAGTTTATAAACGTTAATATAAAGCAATTGTAAGCTACGTTATTAAACGTTAACTCAATAGGCGTTTCATAATCGGATGTTTCATAAATCTTTAAAATGAACTCTCCAGCATTGCAGTTAAATAAGTTAGGCGTTAATACCGATAAATCCAAAGCGCATTCATTTGAAATAGCCGTATCCAAGATAACCTCTAAAGAATCGAATTTGTCCCATATTTCAAATATGTAATTCGTTCCTGTTTCAAGTCCTTTTATTTTGATTTCTTGTAAGCATTGCGACATTGCAACAGCATTATAGCAGTTGCAATTGTCCTGTTGTAGTAAGTAACTCATAAAGCAAAATTATCTTTAATTGAATTACTTTATTGTCTATTGTGCTACAAATGCAATGACTTAGTGAAGTTGTAATGAAACGTCGAATAGTAGTATCTTTGACAGTCGAGGTTGTGCGTTAGTTTACTATCTGATTTATCAATGCTATTGTCTTCTAATACCTTAACGTTTAAATTATCTTTTATTGAGAAAACACACTTAGGATGAATGTAGCATTTAATATGCTTTTCAAAAATACTATTATATAGTTCTCTACTTTTCTTATGGCTTGGATTTGCTCTAGGTGTCTTAATAGCCGTAATAGGTATATTCAATTCACGTTTAATAATTGAATACATTGAATCCAAACTTTGCGTACTCTTTTCCCTTGCCCATCCACTTGCATCGCCTGTTACGTATACTTGGCTTTTAAAATAGTCTTTAGTTTTGATTAGATCCGTTACTGAATATATTGAACTATCTTTTAACCTGATCTCATCTATTTGATAAATGAAATCATGCGTATGCTGAAATACGGCACACGTAGCGGGGTTAACATTAAAGTCAAATGATAGGTAAACGGGCAAACCCTCTTGATAAACAGCCTCATTGCTTACGTTTCTTGTAGGCTCAAAAGCATAAGCAAATAGGTTTTCGTTTTCCCTTACCTCCCAGTCACCATTAACCATTCTTTCAAATATTAATGAAGTCGTAGTTGCTCTTAATTCTTCAATAGCACTTTCAGGAATGTAAGGGTTATCAGTAATCTTTGAAGGTATATAAGCCCAGTTTGAGGGCAAAGTGTTATCTTTCCACCTATCATAAAAAAGCTCTTTTACCCACCCAGTTGAAGGATTGCAAGTCGCTAATATTAACGGCTTAGGCTGATTTGGTATCAAATGAGAATAAGAAAACACACGGCTATTGACTACGTTAAACGTATCTTGATTACATTCGTTTATTTCATCAAATCCTGCCCCGTTAATCTCTAAACCTCTGAATCTGTTTAGTTCCTTATCTGTGTCATAGCTTTCAGCCATAAACATTATTTGAGAACCATTTTTATAATAGACAATATAATCTTGGTTGTTAAACTTTTCAATGTAGTGATTAATACCCATGTGATAAAGCTTAAAAAATGAAGGTATTAATGTTTTTTTAAGCGTAGGTAATGACTTTCTAATCATTACCCATTTACTACCTTCGTGTTTCATTGCTAGGCTGTGCATCATTAAGCAAAGCCAAAACGACTTACCGCCTCTAATAGCACCACCGTACAGAATAATATTCTTATCCTGCTGTGTTGCTATTTGCTTAGCTTCGATTTGCTTAGGCGTTGGGTTGATTACCATATTACCAGTTTAAAATCGCTCCTGAATTATCTGTTGTTGTTGTTTTTTCTTCTATTTTAGTAGTTGTTTTGCCTTCTAGTCTGTCTATAATTTCCTTATAAGAGCCTAAATCACCTTGTACGGCATTCGCAATCTGCTTTAAGTGCATAAGTTCGGCAATAGATATTTTGTCCTCTAAGCCTGTTAAAGGATTAACCATATCTTTTTCAATACTTAAAAACCGCTCTAAAATAGTTTTAGAGTGTATTTTAGACACTCTTTTAGCTTCATTAGGCGGTTGGTTTGTCTTAGAAAATTGAGTCGCTTTGTTTGGAAATTCCCCCATATTATATACCGTATTTATACCGTGTTTTGCAACAATGTTGCATTAAAACGGAAATTCTTGAGTTGTTGGCTTTAAACCTTTTTTTCTTTCTTTTAGCCTTTTCGCTTTTTCGCCCTTACTTGATCTGTTGGCGTTAATTGATCTTGCTGATTTTTCGCCTCCTTTTAATCCTTCATAACTTGCCATAGTTTATTTCTTATTATAGATTTATTGATTGTTTTATAATGCTTTAATATTTTATCATGCATTTCGTCATAAAAGTAATACAATTCATCGTTATTTTCAATACAAACTTGCTCAATATTATTTGAGCTTCTTAAATTAGCTGAACCGTGAATACAGAATTTAGTTCCTAATTCAGTTTCAAAGGTAATTATTTTACAGTGTGTTCCTGCTACTGCAAGTTGAAATTTATTATCTATGTCTAATTGTTCATAAATAAATTTAATTAAAGAGTTTCTTTCGTGTGAATAAAAGAAATCAGAAACTATTAAGTTTAATTCATCAATATATCCATTTTCTAACAAAACCGCCATACTTTCAATATTATCTTGTGAAAGTGATAATGTTGAAATTGTCATTTTTTTAACTTTCATATCGTATTTTACGAACATTTCAAAAATCATGTCGAAAAAATGAAAGTTTCCGTTTAATATGCAATGTATTCTGCAATCTTTTTCAAGTTCGCAATCATCCCAAAATGTTGATGCATTTGCTGATTTTACGAATTTATTTTTTTGGAGTTTTTTTGTAGCTTTTAAAACTCGAGGATTGATAGTATTCTCGAGGTTAATGTCAATATTGAAATCATCAAAATTGAAATCGAAATTCATTTCTAGTTCGTTCATTTTTAAAATCTTAATCCGTGATGAAATGCCAAGCTTTCGTAAGGCGTGCCTACTTTTTCAATTTTTACTTGATGTTCTCCAGATACACAGCTATTTCCTAAAATATAGGCATATTTAATGCTAATAAATCCATTAGCTAATGGATGGCTTTTATATATTTTAACTGTTTTTTTGTAATCTGCGATGTTATTAATATTTTCCATGATCTTAGTTTTTTAAAAAGAGAACCATTTCCCTTTTGCATACACAAATATAGCAATAATTTGTTTGTTTACAAACATTATACTAATTTATTTATAAAAAAAACTACTAAAATCAATTAGTAGTTTTACTTTTTCATAATATTCGGATTATATAAATGGTTTTTTATACGGTTTGTATAATTTTTTTTTCCACTCACTGAAAAAATAACATTCACCTGCAATCGAAACACCTTCAAAATAATCGCCTATATGCTTTCCAGTTGTTGCGACTATTGTATTTCCGCAATACACTAACTGCGGTTTATCCCAATCAATTACATCACGGTTAACAAGTTTCAACCCAAGCTTATTGATTTTGGATAGGTCAAACAAATCATGGCCATCATCGCACTTTACAATAAGAAACTCCTTGTATTTGTGGATAATTTCGTAATTGCTTATAAAATCGCCTACTTTTAGGTCTTTAAATTCTTCGTTTGTCATAATTATATATTTTTAATGTTTAACGCCCCTACCTACATGGTAAGGGCGTGAAGTATTGGCACGTTTTCCAGTTGTCTGTAAAATTTACCGTGAGTTAGATTGCCAATATTTTAAAGTATTCTTATTGATTGGGGGATATGATTGAATCGATACTCATCTTTAGTCATTTTTATATTAATATCGCCATCTCTAACTCTTAAAAGATACGCTAACGTGTTACCATTAATTTCAACAGGAACACTATCATAGCTACCAATTTTCACCCCTAAAAACGTTTCGGGTGTTGATTTTAAACCTAGCTTATTGATTTTGGCTAAATCAAACAAATCATGCCCATCATCGCACTTAACAATTAGAAACTCCTTGTATTTGTGGATAATTTCGTGAATGCTTATAAAATCACCTACTTTTAGGTCTTTAAATTCTTGCTCTGTCATAATATTTTGGTTTATAATTTCTGCCCATTTGTTTTCAGTTTTATCGTAAATACATCTAGGTGATCTGTTCTCATCTTTTACATAAATATGCTTGATAGAACTGTAAAAGAAAGGCTTAGTATTACATATATATATATATCCATCATATATACTTTTAATCTTAGTGCCTATTGGGTAGTCACGTATTGCTTTTTCTAGTAGTTTTAAATTAGATATTATTGAGTATTCACCTCTTACTAAATTATCGAATGAATACACTCCAGCAATACCATCGTTATCGTCTACTGCTATAATTGTATTCAGAAACTTCGATTCTACAGTCAAAGAATAGCATTCACTTTTTAATTTATTACCTATTTGTAAATTGTCGAATTGATCTCTTGTTATTGTTTCCATAATTTTAATTTTCTCTTATAATTTTAATTTAGTACCTAAATAATTAGATAGTTATTTTTGTACTTCGTAAGTTGATTTGTTAGGCACAATATTAAGAAAGAACTACCTCTTCCCATCCAATTGATACTTTAAAACCCAATTGATTTAGACTTGCAACTTTTTCAATCGTTAATACAACTGTTGCACCATCAAAGTAATATTCATAATAAGTTTTTCTTTGTCTAAATCTGCTTTCAATTTCAGGGAATACTTCAATAATATCTCTTACCGTATCACCATCGGTTATACCTTGTTCTAAATTTAAAATTCTTTCCATAAAATATTGTACCTAACAAAGTGTATAAGCAATAGCCGTTAGGCGTTTTAAACTATTGCAGTTGTTAATATTTACGTTTCTACTTCTAATCAAGTTTAGTGTTCGGCTACTGCTCATACACTCAGCCGTTAGCGGTCATTTTTCCGCACCTTGACACGATTTTCCCAATGTTTTAGAAATGTTTGTTTCATAAGTTCTGCATACTCATTTGCTTCTTTTTCTGAAAGTTCATAAACATGTATAGATGGTGCATTTCTAAAACCATCTTGTCTGCGAACAGGTGCGGAATTATACGTTATAAAATTCGACATTGTCGGTGGGTTAAGTTCAAATTTCTTTTCCATTTTTACTTTATTTTTAAATTGATAATTCTGTGTTTCAAATCGCCAACAGCGTTTAGTTGCAAAACGTTAGGTGCATACTTAAATGAGCAATTAGGTATTGTTTTTATAAGCTTATACAGTAAACGAATATCATTCGCTTTTTTATTTATCGCAAATCTTTGTTGGTTTCCATTCACAAATATAAGCAAGTTTGTTTAAATTTCAACTATTTTAATAATTTATTTTCAAATGCTATGAACCCAAGTTTATTTAATTCGTCAATCCTATATTGCTGTAAAGGCTTTAATGTATCATTTTTCTCTTTGCATTCAATAAATATAGGCGTTTCTCCATATTTCAATGCTAACAGGTCTGGAATACCTGGTTTATTGGTTACTGTCAATTTAATTACGTAATAATTTAAAGATTCATAATGTTTTATGATTTTAGTTTGATGTTTACTCATAATTTTTTAAATTGACTTAATGTAAAATCCTTTTTTTTCATTACTGAATTATAAATTTGTTTTTCAATACCACCAACCCCGAAAATAAAATATATGTCATTTTCAAGTCTTTCTTTAGTTGTCATTCTATCTCTTGCTTGCCAGTATGAAGTAGCTGAAAAATCCAAATTTATAAAAACTAAATAGTCGGCTTTGCTTAAATTAGTACCTTCACGAATACTTGTAATTTGACCTATAATCCATTTATTCGAGTTGTTAAATTCTTCAATATCCTCTGTTATTTTATTCCCCATAGATTGAATAATCATCTCTTTTTCAGCTTTGTATTTATAGATAATAGCTATCTTATTTAATTTAAACTTTTCTTGAATATAGGTAATTTTTGAGTAATCAGTTATAAAACTATTACCACTTTCAAACTTAATCGTTCCGCTACTTAATTGATGTACTTTTTGCATTAACTTTACTGGCGTATCGGCTAGTATTACTTCATTTTTACCCTCTATAACCTTGTCTTTTTTTAATCGACTTATTAAGCTGTACGTTTGTGGGTGCATTTCAATTTCAACAATATGCTCGTTTACTTTTGATGTAAAGCCTGCTTGTTCCTGCGTGAAATTAATAATATAAGGATCACTAAACGGTTTAATTTGTTCTTGCCTTGCATCGCTATAATCATTTTTAGGAAAAGAGCCTATGTATTTTTGTTTTACATTAACAAATTCATTTGCCCATTTATAAAAATTTACTTGTTTAAACGGACTAAATTTAGATACCCAAAATTGATGAAATATTTGTGAATAGCTTTCAGGCGTAGGGGTACCAGATAATAAAATCAATGGAGTACTGCCAAACATTTTTTTAAATTGCTTTGCCCCTAAACTTGGTTTAGGGAAACTTCCGAACCTGTGCGATTCATCATGAATAACAATATCGTATTTTTGCCCCTCTAAAGTGTGCATAGATTCGTTATTAATTACCGTAAGGTCGAAAGTATAACCAAATGTTTTAAAGTCGCTTAAAACGCTTGAAATTGCTTTTTTCTTAGTAAGAAACAAAACACGCTTAACATTTGCTATTTTACAGATTTCTAAAGCCGTTAAAGTCTTACCGCAACGTACTTCCATTTGTAAATAAACAATACCTTTTCTTCTTAATATTTCAAATCCTTGATTCGCTATATTTTGTTGGTAATCTCTAAGGTTATACATTTTTTACGTCCTTTAAATAGTGTGCAACTAATTGTTTTGAAACTCCTAACATTTCAGCTATTTCAGTTTTCTTAAAACTTGGGTTTGCTTTAAAAATCTCAATAGCTTTATCTTTATTGCTTTTGTTCTCATTTTGTTTAATTACTTTTTTTACTTCATTTTTAACAATACTATCTTGTTTTATTTTTCTTGCTTCGTTGGTAAAGTAATCGCTTAACTTTTCAGCATCCAATAAAGATTTTTTTGATATATCTACAAATGATTCACCTGTTTCTAAACAATTTAAAATATTTAATATCAATGCGAACCTTGGTATGTAGTCTTTTTGCTTTGGTAACATTGATTTAAAATATTCGCTTTCATTATCGCTATTTTGTATGTCGGTAATTTTATTAAATATTCGCTCCCATTCAATCAATGCTTCATTATCAAACCTACATAAATAAGGGTCAATTGTTCCATCTTCTTTGTATCTTATCATGTTTTTTTGCACCGAACTGTACATATCAATGATAAAATCTGAATACCAAGTATAAACATCTGTACTTATTTCTTTACTATTATACTTTTCTATTTCCATTTTTGGAAAAACCAAAAGCATCCTATCAATAAAACCATTATCTTTATTTTCTTCAGTAAAAAAATTACTTAATATGCTTGGTTGAATACCTCCTAATACTGGTATTATAGGACTTTCAACAAAACTATTTTTAGCCGTTTTTCTGTTTACTGATACACTTTGATTTGACCACGAAGATAGCCAAAATTCTAAATCTGAACCCGCTCTATACTTATTCATATCTTTAAACCATCCTGCTAATTCATCTTTAAATACACCTATCGCATTAGGGTTTTCGTCGTGCAATTCAATTAAAGCTTCTATTGTAACATCGTTTACAATAAATTGAGTTTTACGTGGCTTATGTATTTCTTCAGCTCTTTCTTTTTCTTTTTTGTCTAAAGCTGAATATGCCTCATACTTGTCAAACTGTTTTATGTACTTTTTAATTTCTTCATTATTAATTTTCTTTAGTGGAAAAATAATATTGTTTATACTTGGTGTTTTACCAATACCTGCACGTCCTACACAAGCAATCCAAAGATTTACACTCCCATACCAACCCCTTTTTACTTCTACCTTACAACTGTTACCTATAATCACGCTAAGCATCCACAGGAATGAAGCTCCCATAAATTCAATATTAGAATCTAAAGTAACATTACAATCTATGATATAATTTTGTATTCCTTGTGGGTATATTTCTAAAGGAAAATTAATAGGGTCTATTGTTTTTACTTCATCTAATTCAATTGGCTTTTTAATGATTCTACTTCCAAAACCTTTAGAATATAAATCCTTTGCACTTGATGAAAAATCCCCATTGTGATATTTGTAAGTATAGCAAGCTGAAGCACTTAATAGTTTCTCTGAAGGGTATAAAGTTCCTGTACTAAACAAGTACATACAATTTGAATCTTTAAATACGTGTCCTGAACTTGCTGAACTTGCTCCAAATCTTTTAATAATAATACTTTTAGATAAGTTTTTAACTATCTCAAAATCTGAATTAATAATATCAAAAATATCTGTTTTATTATTAAAATCATCTAATGGACTTACTTTGTCTAATTCAATAATATTACTGTTTTCGTACTTTTTTTGTTCTTTAGGTTTCTCACTTACTTCAATGTAATTAAAGAACTTAGAGCAATTAATAATAGTATCTCTATCTAATTCGCTTATCTCTTTTATATCTTGGTATGCTAATTTAGAAATCTGTTTATCGTAAATAACAACATAACCACCAACCCCACGAGTTTCAATAATAGCTTCTTTATACTCTTTTAAACTTGCTATCTTTTCATTTTTTCCTATTTTTTTACATCTGTATAAAATATGGTATCCACCTGTTAATGTTTGATAAATAACTACTTTATCTTCAAAATCAAGTATTGATTCTTTTAGTAGATTTGTGTATTCAATCCAAAAATCATTTTGAGCCTTTAAGTTTGGCAATATCTTTAAATCAATATCAATGACTTCAACATCCCAGAATCCTGTACAAATACCAATCTTTGAAGTTTCTTGTATTTCTATTACTTCATTATCTTTGTTAGTATAAGAACCATTTTTAATACTGTAATTTCTTTCAAATTGTTCTTTACTTATCTTTGAAGTTTGGTAATCCTTCCATCTTGTGTTAGGCACTTTATTTTTACCTACTGTTACAAGTGAGTAACCAGTATCAAGTAATTTATTGCAATAACTAAGGTTTATCATAATTCTATTCTATTAATTAAATAGTGAATAATATGATCCTCATTAAATAAACTCCAAAGATTTTTAAAAAAAACTTCTTCTTCATTTGTTGGTAAATCGTACCAATAAATCATTAAAGTTCCTTTGTGGTCAATTACTTTACAAATCCTTACTTGAAAGATATTTAAATCTTTGTTACCTCCTATATTAGATTCCTCTAATACACTTTTGATAATTTTTGTTCTACTTGTTTCGTACAACTCCCCATTATCACTTCTAAATACTGTAATCATAATTTATTTATTTTAAATATTAATACTAATTCTTTGAGAATACGTAGTTTCCCATTCACAATAGAAATCATCTGAAAACCTTTTTACTATTTTAGATAACTCAAAACTTTCTATATCAATTCCATAAAATTCAGTATCATCATAATTAAATAAATTTCCTTTTTCAGTAACAATTATAACGCCATCTTCATCTAAAGATACATTTTTTGGATATAATACAAATAAATGATTATACAATCTTTGATACTTTTCTTCTATCAATTCCATAATTTTATAAAACAAAAAACCGAACACTTAAGACCCGCCAGTCTTTAGTAATTCGGTTTTGTAGGTTTAAGATTATTAAACCTTAATTTCTTTATAGATAAAATGGCGGTTCTATCTTTTTGTTATGCAAATATAGTTAATATTTTATACTTTCAAAATATTTTTTTTTATATTTATGTGCAAGCTGTTTTGATATTCTTAGATTATAAGCTAAATCAACGGTTCTTATATTTTCATTATTTTTTAAAACCATAAAAACCTTTTCTTTTACGTTTTTATTTTCAATTATTAAATCATCAATTTCAAAATTGATATTTTTTTTAAAAGCTAATATTATAGCCTTTGCATCTAAGTAATCTTTGTAAGTAATATTCATATTTTTTTATTTTTATAAATATAGTAATAAATAATAAAAAAACTCAATAAATTTACTTTTTTTTATTTATTAGTAAAGTAATTAGTAAAACCACTTTACCGATAACTTGCTGATTATTAGTAAAGTAAAATGATTTTACTATTTTACTATTTTTTTTTTTATTTTTTTTAATTTTATAAATATAAAAACACTAAAGTAAAGTATTTTACTATTTTACGACTTTACCAAAAAAAAACACCCATATTTTTTTAGTTGCTTTAAAATAGCTTTAATTGATTGGTAGTATTAATTATTACTACCTTTTTTAATTCCAGCACACAAACTTCTACAAGTAGATTGATTGACATATTAAATGGCTTATTTAGCCACAATACAATTAAATTATTATGTATTTTTTTTACTTCCAGTATTTCACCTGTTTCGATTATTTTTGCTTTCATAATGTAAAGGTAAAAAAATAATTTTAATTTATTTTTTTTTAAACAAAAATTTGTTTATATTTGCGTATGGAATTACAAGAAATACAAATATTAAGAAAGCATTTTATTGATGTGTTCGAGGATAACATCAATGAAGATGTAGGTTATATATGCGTTAAAATTTTTAACGTTATACAAGATTTAGGCGGATTAAATGGCCTTGTAGGCGATTTAATAAACGACACAGAATGGGATTTCAATACAGATCGATATTTAAAATCTAGATACTTATAATATGAATGACGAACTAATTGAGGAACTCGGAAAACGAAAGTATAACCTTTCAAAAATTGAAAAGGATCTAAATATACCGAAAAATACGCTTTATCAGGCTATAAAAAAACAAAGGGCAATCCCTTTAAAATATCAAGAATCAATCAAAAATTACATTAAAAACAACTATTAAAATGGGACAAATTAAAGGAAAAGTGCATGCTATATTAACAGAGCAAAAGGGAGTAAGTCAATCTGGTAAAGACTGGGCAAAGATTGATTTTGTGATTGAAGAGGTTGAAGGGCAATACCCGAAAAAAGTAAGTTTTACAGCAATGGGCGAAAAAATACTACCAGTTGTGAAAACGCTTGCAGTTGGGCAATTGATTGAGGTACACTATAACTTGGATGCACGCGAGTACAACGGTAAATGGTTTACAAATATTAACGCTTGGAGAATCGACAAAAACAGCGAAGGGATTACCAATAAGGTTGAATCGGTGCCGGTAGCTGACGATCCGGTAGCTTACGAGCCAGGGGCTGACGATTTACCGTTTTAAAACCCTTAAAAATAAGTGATTAAAAATTTTTTCACTTATTTTTATGTATTTGTTTGTTTATATTAAAACATTTTATTATCTTTGTATCAACATAAACGGTTAAGAAAATGGAAAATTTATCAAAAAGCATACTCAAAAGAATAGAACTTATTATCAATACAACTGCTTTAACTAATCCAAACGAAATTCTAAAATTAGCAATTAAGCAAGAAGAAATATTTTTAAATGAAATGATGGAACAAAAAACAGAAAGAAGCAAAATTGCTTTTAAAACAATAATGAAAAAAACATACTGCACCCACGTTTTAAATAGCTAAAAAAAAATGGAAAATATTTTAAAAAAAGGTGCAGTTATAATGCACGATAACAATAAAATGACATCTGAACCAACAACTGAAACAGTTAATGCTATTTTAGCAGGAGCTGTTAATGTCAATCCTAAGTGGATTGACCAAGATTGGTTTAAAATGCAAAAGGAGTGCTTTGGATTAAGAATATTTCAGCCTTGTTTTACAGTTATTGGAGAAAAAATATCTGAAAAAATAACTGTGAACAAGCACAGGACACAGTTATTAAAACAAACATACTCAAGTGTTGAAATATATTGGAATTATAATCACCAAACTGAAAGAGTTGTTTGGGTTATGAAACAAGGTATTTTTGAAAGCACTATAACGCTTGATTATGAAGCAGAACGTGAAGAAAACAGGGAAAACATACGTGACCTTCAAGAGGATTACGAAAACTTGTTTTAATAACAACACCTCAACATGTGTAGCTAAAAAAAAATTAAAAATAAATACACTATTTATTTGTTTAAATTAAAACATTACATTATCTTTGTTATAACATAAAGGGAAAACAACTAAACAACTACGAAAATGGAAAATTTAACACATCATAAAAATTTAGGTTTAATTTCTGACTTAGTAATAGGTGAAGAAAAAACAAGCTTTTATTCAGAAGAAAAAAATAAAGAATTTACTTTATTAACATCTATGTGCCAAGGCCTTTTTATTACAGAAAATGAATATAATGAAATTCAAAATAAAAAAGAAATAGCTAATATTGAAGAATCCCAAATTATTTATGACAATTCAGCTTCAAATTGGTTAGAAGAAAAAAACAAAGAAAATTCAAGAAAATTAATGTCAATAAGATAAATAACTAAACCATGAAAACTTTCAAAATTTTATACAACGATGTTACGTACATTCGTTTATCGAGAGATCACCAACAAGCGCAACACGATTTTATGCGCGAATTTAACATCCACTGGTCACAAATTGCAGGCATAAACCAAATTAGAGATGAACAAGTTAAATAAAATGATACTAGATGCATTAAACACTCCTTCGGGAGTGGCAAGGGATTTGAAATTTATAAGATGTCGTAAACTAGCTAAAAAATTAAAACAATGAGATACGAATTAAGAGAGTTGCAAAACGGGTTTGAGGTTCTCCCCCCACTTGCAAAAAGTGACAAGAAAAAAGAATTAGTAGATTTATGGCTAGGTTACCCGACCGTAATAGTAGACACATTCACCGATAAACGCACAAAAAAATGAAAAACATCGCAAAATCATTGGTATTAGCACGTGTTAGCGATTGTGGTTTTTTCGGTGGTGTTTTCTTGACATTACACATAACAACTCAACTTACGAAATACTAAAATGTGGATAGAAACATCAAATGAAGTGTACGCTGTTATTTTTGCGAAACACAGAAAGCAATTAAAACCCCATTCATCTTTTACAGATAGTACTGGGAATGGTTATCATTTTTCAAGTGGACGCCCCGAAATTATGACTGAATGGGGTTTTGAGAAATCAGAAACTCCGTTATTGAAAATAGTTCAAACAAAGGAAAATGAAGAGCAAAAAGATTGGGACGTGGAGTTCTTTATTTATTGCTCATAACAATTCAAAAAAGTAATAGTAGACACATTCACCGATAAACGCACAAAAAAATGAAAAACATCGCAACAGCATTGGTACTCGCTCAATCAGAAATGAGCAATCCCGTAAAACAGGCTTCTAATCCTTTTTTTAAATCAAAATACAGTGATTTGAACGCAGTAAGGGAAGCAATCCTCCCAATCTTAAATAAGCATAAAATAAGCGTGTTACAGCCTATTTGTCAAATTGACGGGAAAAACTACGTTAAAACTTTATTGCTTCATGAAAGCGGTGAAACACTTGAAAGTAATACAGAAATAATTTTTAACAAGCTTAACGATGCGCAGGCTCAAGGTAGCGGGATTTCTTATGCTAGACGTTACGGACTGCAATCGTTTCTTTGTGTCGGGGCAGACGACGACGATGGTAATAAAGCAAGCGCAGTAAGTATTAAACCGCTTGCCACAGATGAAAATTTGACTAAAGCTAAATTAAAAGGCGCTACGATTACAGAGGTTGAAAAATATTATACACTTACAGAAACACAAAAAAATGAATACTAATCTAAAAAACATCAACCCTATCCATGTAAGTTTGGATAGGGTAGGGATTGAAGAGGTTTCTGAAAATCTAATCGAAGCTTTTAAAAATGGCGAATTAGATGCTTTAGAAATAGACTGTAAGCTAAAATTTGCAGAGGAAAGCATAAAGGCATCACGGGAGAAAATCAAGCCGTACGTGATGAAAAAAGAAATAGGATCTATTCACGAACTTTTCGGGTGCAAAGTTTCAAAGCGTAACGGATACGCAATCCTAGATTTTGAATCGGATGCAGAATGTGCGATGCTGAAAAAGCAGTTAGACGAACGTAAAGCGTTGTTAAGCCAAAGCTTTAAGACAGTTCACAATGTAGTAACCGAACAAGGTGAAATCGTACCAAAACTGCCCGTAAAGTCATATACCAGCGATTCAATAAGCTACACATTTAAAAAATGATACACGGCGAACCAATAAGCGCACAAGTGGAACGAAAACGCCTGTGCGATATAGTTAAATCTAACTACGAAAAAAAAGAAAGTCAATTTATTATTCTTATCGGAAAAGTTTACTATCACAAAGATGCTGGGCGCGTTACATTAGCCGAAAATGCGACTAAGCTAAATTCTAAGGAAGTTAACGCAATCGCAAAATCAATCTTCAAATCTAAAGTTATTAAAATATGACAAAATTAACGATTATCATGTTAGGCATTGCAGGAAGCCTTGCAGTAGTTTATTCTGTATTGTTTATAGTTCGATTTATTCGCGATTATAACGAAGCAGAAAAGGCTAATAAAAAATTTTACGATGAAAACGATTATTACTTATGAAAATACAGATTAAACACCGCTTTAATAGTTCAATTTTATTTGAACATGAATGCGAAAATAACACGATTAAAGAAACATTAATTCAAGGCCTTAAAGCTAATGCAGATTTGAGCGGTAGCGATTTGAGCGGTAGCGATTTGAGCGGTAGCGATTTGAGCTATTGCATTTTGAGAGGTAGCGATTTGAGCTATTGCATTTTGAGCGGTAGCGATTTGAGCGGTAGCAATTTGAGCTATTGCGATTTGAGCGGTAGCAATTTGAGCGGTAGCGATTTGAGTAATTGCAATTTGAGCGGTAGCGATTTGAGCGGTAGCGATTTGAGCGGTAGCGATTTGAGCTATTGCGATTTGAGTAATTGCAATTTGAGCGGTAGCGATTTGAGCTATTGCATTTTGAGAGGTAGCAATTTGAGCTATTGCGATTTGAGTAATTGCAATTTACCAATATTTGCAAAATGGTCTTTTTCTATAAAAAACAATCAAATTATTAAAATAGGATGTAAAGAAAAAACAGTTGACGATTGGGATTTGTTTTTTGCAAGCAAAGAAGAATTTGACACAAAAAGAGGGACACATGAATTTAAGCAAATCGAAGCTATGTATTTAGCGCACAAAGCTTACTTAACACATTTAAACTCATAAAATCATGGCAAGAATAGACATCGAATTTCAAAACATTATTGAGAGCACATTAAATGGTATTAAATACAATAACGAACGCAGAAATGTAAAGAGATTACAAATCCCTAGTTACACGTTTAGGCATGATTTAAAAGACGGATTTCCAGCAATAACGCTTAAAAAATTAGCGTTCAAAACGGTTGTTACGGAGTTGCTTTGGTTTTTGAAAGGTGACAATAATATTAAATTTTTAAACGAAAATCACTGTAAGATTTGGAATAAAGACGCGTATAATTGGCACGTAAAAAACGAAGAAACGCCACTAAGCGAGGACGTATTTAATGACCTTGGTCAAGGGTCAGTGGGTCAAAATTATTCAGTACAATGGCGTAATTTTGGGGGTAAAGTAGACCAAATAAGTAACCTTATCCGAGATATGAAAGCCGATATTATGGGTAGTAGGTTAATAGTTCAGGCTTGGAATCCGCTCGAACTTGACAAAACAGCATTACCACCGTGCCATTCACAATTTCAGATTATAGGTGTTCCGTTAGCTGACGGTAAGTTTGGTTTTGAATTGCATTGGTACCAGCGAAGTGTTGATTTGTATCTTGGTTTACCATTTAACATTGCATCGTATGGCGCTTTAGCGTTGATTTTAGAAAAGATTACAGGCTATAAAGCATTAGGCATTCAAGGAGATTTAAAGTGCGTACACATATACGGTAACGCTTTAAACCAAGCTATTGAGTTATTGGATAGAAATTATATGAAGTTTAAAAAATGCGAACTTGAAATAAAAGATTTCGAAAACTTTGAAAATCTATTGCCTAGCGATTTTAAATTAGTAAATTACGATTCATTCGAAAATTTAAAAGTTGAAATGGTAGCCCCAACATCAATATGAAAGATACGATTATAAGAGATTCAAGAACGACGACATTATTAGTAATGTCGTCGTTAATGTTGGAAAACATAGATTGGTTAGAATCTAGTCAAGACAAATTTGTTTTCCCAAAGAAGTTAAAAGGCGCACTTTATACATTAACTCAGGAACTAGAAAAGATTGGTAAAGGTGTATTTTCAAAGACTTCAAAAAAAGATTTAGAATTATTTGAAATGAATCAAAAAACGCTTTTACTTTTATTAAAAGCTTTTCAGGAAGGGAAAGTTGAGGTGCAAAATGACTAACCAAGATCTAATAAACGAATTTACTGAAAAGTATAATTTATCATTTACGGCAAAAAAAGACTTAGAAATTTTAATTTATGCAGTTAATAATAGTAATCATGGCTTATATGTGCCTTGCTTCATGTGTTCCGAAAGAGAAAAATCAAGTAAAAAGTAGTATTGAAGTTATCACCTATCAATACAAAAAAAGCGATAATAAAAAAACAAATTATTTAGAAAAAGAAGACAGTTTAAATTTAATTAAATTATGAGCAAATTAAAAGTATTAAACCTTTATGCATGTTTAGGAGGCAATAGAGCAAAATGGGATGAAGTTGCTAATATTGAAGTTACAGCGGTTGAATTAGATTCCGAATTAGCCAAGCTATATCAAGAAAGATTCCCTGATGATAAAGTTGTAATTGCAGATGCTCATCAATATTTATTAGAAAACTATAAGGATTTTGATTTTATTTGGAGCTCACCACCTTGTCCAACTCATTCGCGTGCTAGGTTTGCAAGACATGAAAGTACTAAACCTGAATATCCAGACATGAATTTATACCAAGAAATAATATTATTGGATAAATATTTCAAAGGTAAGTATGTAATAGAGAATGTGATCCCATTTTATGAGCCATTGATACCAGCAAAAAAAAGAGGTAGACATTTATATTGGACTAATTTTAATTTGCCAAACGATGTTAATGAACGTAAAATGTCTATAATGGAAGGCAAAGATGAAGTAAATAAATGGTGCGAATTTCATGATTACAATTTCTATCAATATAAAGGTGAGCAGAGGACTGATAAAATTGCAAGAAATTTAGTAGATTACGAAGTTGGAAAATCTATATTTGAAACGGCACTAGGAATAATACAAAAATCAAAATCAAATCAAATAAATTTATTTTAAAAATTATGAAATTAGACAAAACAAAATCATGTCCAGAATGTCCTGAAAATTGGATAATGAACGAAAACCACAAAAGAGAAAGTTTAATTATTTCGTTACGTGGGTGGTGGAACAATGAGCGAACCGCTCAAAGAACTGAAATTATTGAAGGTATTATAAAGGAGTTGAGGTATGAAAAATGGAGTCATCTACATAAAATATTTGAATAACAATTAAACAAATAAAAAAATGATTACAAATGCAAAATTTAAGTGATATACAATTTATTACAGTTTACATTATTAGCATTTGGATTCTTTTGGTTATTAAGTCAATAAATAAAAAACAATATGAAAAATAAATTTTGTTGCAATCAATTTAAGCATTTTATTAATATATTTTATTGGATGAGTTATTATGACAATGAAGATAATATAAAATACATTATGCCTTACATTTATAAAGATGGCGTAAAATATAGGGTGAACCATTGCTTTAGTTGCGGTACCGAAATCAGGGATATAGAATTAAGTAAGATATAATGGACCAAAGAAGATTAAAAATAAGATATTTTACAGAAACATTTGAAAATGAAAACAAAACTGATAAGAAAAATCAGAGAAAGGTTTAATGTTATAGAATACGATGTAAATTGGGATGGTGAACTTTGGGTTATTGATAATAAAACAAAGGTAATTAGAAAATACATTACTATATGTATTTTATTTGAATTAATGGGCATTGATTATTATAAGTTAAACCGATTAAGGGTATATAATCGTGAAATTAGAAAACAAAAAAAACAATTAACAAACTAGAAGTAAATGAAAGTACTTTGTAATGATGGCAAAATTCGGGAACTTATCCCAGTTGAAGGCGGTAACTGTCAAACGTCACAACATCAAGACTATGGAAGCCTAAGCAAGTCCGCAAGCATGCTTAATCGAAATCAAGCTTACTGCTATCATTGCCGTGAAAAGCTTGGATTTATTGATGTAAAAAGTAACGAAGCAAGGGAACACGCATGCAATAAGCATTATAACAACGAAAATAATAAAAAAAGATATGGTTAATATTTAAAGAAATTTGTTTATATTTGTCAGTCGGAAATCCTTAAAACGTCAGTTTTTGAGCAAAGGAAGTTACTCCGACCTTCCACCCTCCTAGCACGTAGTTAGGAGGGTTTAATATGCATACCATTTCCCTGA
>Ga0209492_1000221_pt1 | contig 18705 bp, 9 predicted proteins | sample PPLLak12cMay2015_FD_187253 | JGI IMG/M metagenome (GOLD analysis project Ga0209492, IMG submission 187253) | Freshwater sediment microbial communities from Prairie Pothole Lake near Jamestown, North Dakota, USA - PPLs Lake P7 Core (1) Depth... | ecosystem: Environmental > Aquatic > Freshwater >... | reverse complement strand
CAAGAATAACTATTCCGAATATTCCGAATTCCTCTTCCATTAATTGATTGGAAATTTAGTAGTTTCTGTAATTAATGCAGCGTTTACTGCACTGGTGAAGTTTTCCAAGTTTGGATTTATTTGTCCATTGATCTGTTTTGGAATAGGTGTATTTAATGACAATGATTTTACTAAGTTACCGTTCTTCTTGTCAAATAAATAAATTCTAGGGAAAACTGTATTTGGATCTGCAAGATCTTGTTCTAAATCACCTGTGATTGAATAGTTTTTACTATCAAAATTTGTAAAATCTTGAGTTTTATAATATGCAGTATTAGGACTCTTCTTATCAGAAAGGTTTGTACTTCCTTTGGCATTTAATAAATCATAAGCATTCTTTATTCCTGGATTCATAGGAGGATTGAATCTAGTAAGAGATTTGTAATCTCCTGCTTCTATTGGAATTCTTTGAGGAACTCCATCTTTTCCAGTAACAACAAGCGAAAAAGTAGTTGGGGATTGTAGTGATGCTCCTGGTTGAATTTCGATATTTGCTCCAAAATCACCAGCTAGTATTGATGAAGAGAGAGTGTTGTAAAGATCAGGGTTAATATTTTCAAACTTATTAATTACACCAATAAACTTATTTTTATAGTCTTGAGGTTTTTGATCACCTTGTGACACAGTTACACTTTTACCAATAGGTATTGCTCCAAGTTTTTTATATTCCTCCGCTAAGATTTTATTGTATTGACTAGAAGATGATTGATTGATAGCTTCCCCAACTGATGCAATTACAGGATTAACTCTAGGTATTTCTCCTCTACTTGTAGGTGAAGGATACAATGCATTTTTAATTGTTATGAGTTCATTTCCATATTTTCTAGATAACCTTTCTTCTGCTCCCCTAGCTCTTTCTGATTGTTCTTTACTTGTAGTAATACTTCCAAAAGTATTCCATTTTCCTGGTACAATGTTTACAAAATCAATTATATCTTGTTTCGAAAGCTCAAGAGATCTTCCATCGGATAAAGTCAATGATGTAGGTTGAACTTTCTCAATTGCTTTTTCATAACTTTGTATATCAACACCACGTAACACTGCTTCTTTTTCAGCATTTGTTTTTGCAGTGGACATTATTGATTCTTTTGCAGAAATTGATTCAAGAAGCTTACCTTGTTGAGAAAGTAAATTTCTAATAGGAGCATCTACCTTATCAGGATCTCTTCTATAAAGATCAACCATTGTACCAGCAATTGTTTGGGCAGCTTTATTAATTTCTCCTGAACTAGGGTTCAGTGTTTTTCCTTGTGCTGCTGCTACATCAGATAGTTTTTTCTTCAACTCTTCATCAGAATCTCCAGGATTTGCTATTCTTAAAACTTCAAGAGCAATTTGATTTGAAGATTCATTATAACTTGTAACCATTTGATCGTATTCTCCTTCAACAGATGCTCTTATTGAAACTGCATCTGTTTCAATTGGTAAATCAATACCACCTCCTTGAAAATACGCTGCTTCTTGTTGAAGTTTTAACATTTTAGCATCGTGCTCTTCTTGAGAACGTGCATCTCCTCTCATTTTTAAATTATAATCAGCAAGCCATTGTTCTTGTCTTTGTTTGAATTCATTAATTTTCATACTGACTTCAAACATTGGATTTATAGAATACTTCTCAGAAACATCTTGGCTGGAAAGAGCTTGAGCCATTGTTGCTAAATAGTTATCTGTAAACAATGCTGACTTTAATGCTTCTGGATTAGAATCAGCAAGATTCAAAGAATTCTCTCTGGAGGCATTAAATGTTTTATTTTGATTTTCAAAGAATTCAACCTGACTCTTTAAAGACTGAATCAATTCTTCATCACTATCACCTTTTCCCATTTCTTCAGAAAGAGATAATTTCAACATTTCAATCTTACCATTGTTAATCTTTACATTTTTTTCAGTTGATAGAACTATAGATTGCTTCAAATTTTCTGGTGTAGCACCTCTATATTTATATCTACCTTCTATTGATAATTGTTCATAATCAGAAGGATTTAAACCAGATTGAAAAGCATTAAGAATTTTACTAGCGTCTTTACCTTTAAAGGTCTTCTCAACCATTATATTATTCCATACAGGGTTTCCCTGAGAATCATATTTTGTTCTTCCTAATGAATCTGTTTCAAATAATTGTTGTGCAGTTTTTTCATCAATACCTACCTCTTTAGCAATGTCTTTAATTTTTCCCCAGACATCGTGTGGAGTTTTGTAACTACCAGTGTACTTAGCACCTATATTAGGATCATTAAACCATGATGAATCACTGTCACTGAATATGTATTGATTTGCTGGATTATAATTTCCTTTTTCTACATCTGTCTGAATCCGTTGCATTAAATTCCTTCTCTGAGCTGTAGACTGAACTGAGTTAATTACATTTTCATCTTTAGCAACACTACTAGCCATTCCAGCTACAGAGTTCACCAATTGAAAGTTAGAAAAATCACCAGCAGCTACAGTACGAAGTTTTGATCCAAGCTGGTTAAGTTTAGATTTAAGATATTCTTTATCTTGAGGTCTTACAATATCAAGACCTGCAACTTGATCTATCTGTGATTGGATTCTTTGTATTCCCTGATCGTACTGTTGTTGTTTCTGCATACCGACAGAAACCATAGCTTCAACAGGAAGTTGTTGAATGTATGGATTGAACTGAACAGGAGCATCTGTAAATGAAGCCATGTGATTTTTATTTTATCAAATTTAACAGTAATGATCCATATTACATGGACTACTTATTTGCTTTTACTAAAGTACCGTTTCTTGCAGAATCTTTACTTTTTGACATTTCCTTTTGTTTATTTTGAGCAACCTTAAGTTGCTTAGCATACAATTCAATTTCCTCAGGACTCATATTACCAAATGGTGTAGTAGATGTTCCAGAACCTTCCATGTTGAATTGAGCAAGAGGATTCATATTCATTGCTCTAAATCGATCATCGAATCTGTAATTATACATATTCTCATATGCTTGAAGTTGTCTATTCTCAAGTCTATTCTGAAGAATCTTAGCATTGATTGAATTAACAGCAGCTTGTTGAACAGCTTTAGTATTAGAAATAGCTTGTTGCTGTCTTCCATACTGTTTATCCATAAGCTCAAGATTAATCAGATCAGCCTTAGCAATCTTATCAAGGTTTTCTGAATATATAGCATCTCTCAATCCTTGGTTCAGTCTAAACTCTTCACCAAGAACTTGTTGATTAGCACCATACTTTTGAGCATTAAGAGCTGCAAGAGCAGCTGGATTACCTTGAGCCATTCTTTGAGCAGCTCTGTAATCAGCTTGATTTCTGTTTAATTGATCTGCAAGAGAAACATTATAACTACTTCTCAATTGAGGAGAATACTTTTGAGCTTGTACTGGCATCACTTGATTAGTTGACATTGCCATTAACTCACCAGAAATTTGATCAGGGTTAAGTCCTTCTGCATCACTTGGTCTGATGAATGGTAATAATTGATTAGCGTACATCATCATTGAGTCAGCAATATTCTTATCAAATCTTCCAGACTTTTGATCAGGTGGAGCAAAGCTAAATTGCTGTTCTGGAAGATTTGATGTTAATTCATTAGCAACACCTGGCATTTTATAATTACCAAAGACACTATCACTTATTCTTGAATTAAATTGGTTAGTAGGATTTGTAGCCATTAAATCCTTATAGGATTGTTGTGTTCTTTTTCCTTTAATTGCGTCATCCCATTTTCCAGATATCGTAGGAACTCCTTGCTCTTTCATAATTTTATCTACAATACCTGGAGCTACTTTTTGTAGGTATTGTTGATATTCTAAAATTTGACCAGACTTATACAATTTATCAGCTTCCTCTTTGATTTCTTTTGTAATACCATTTTGAGCTTTCTGATTAGATTTATTCATCTTAATTGGTTCCAATTTACCAATTGCTAACTTGTTAGGATTTACTCCCATTTCTTCAGCACCTGTATTTACTCCTAATTGAGTATCAATCAAATTATCCCCAAGCTTTTTATAGTTTATATATTTTTGACCTATTCCATATTCTCCAGCTTTTCCTGAAGAAAATGTTAAAGGATCTGATGATTCAAGTAATTTAAGATATTTAGATTCGTCACGATTAAGTTTTCCTGTTGCTTTTGCCATGGCATTTCCAAGAAATTTATATTTTACATCTTTAAGATTTTTACCTTTTAGTAACCCACTCAATACAAATTGATCTACACCATCTGCTACACTTTTATCAAAACTTCCTATTGGTAAATCTCCAAGAATATTTAAACTTTTATCTTTTGACAATCCATTCTTTGCAGTTTCGAGAACTGTCTCCCCTCCTTCAATCTCAATCATTTTAGGTGATTTTGCATTAAATTGATCACCAGCTTTAGCATAACCTACATTGAGTCCGTTTTCACCATAAGCAAGATTAAATCCTCCATCATCATGAGAAGGTCCTCTTGATATACCAACAAAGCCACTGGCACCAGTTTTAGCAATTTCAGGATTGTAACCCATTGCTTCAATGTGACCTCTACCATCCACTTCTAAATTACCTCCCATAGCCATTTGATTCTGTCTGATGTTCCCACCAGTTCGAAGAGTGTCCATCATTGGATCTGGAGCAAAAAGTTTTGTCAATGGAATTCCTTCCAACGATGTTGCCATTTGAGGATTTACCATTCCTCCATGTTCCATATATGAAGCATATTGATTAGCTTGAAGATTTTGGATAGCAGGTTGTGTACCCATCTGACCCATCATTTGCTCATTCTGCTCCTGGAATTTTTTCGTATTCATTCCTCCAAAAAATGCAGCTATGTCCCCAGCTGTTTTTATTCCTTCAATTACCATTCCCGCATTTGCTTTATCTAAGTCTTTATAAATAGTATTGGGAGCAAATGTATTTTGTATCTCCCCTCCATTTTTTGCATACAGTCCTTGTCCAGATCCAATAGGATTGTGAAGAGTGTCAGGTTGAATTAAAAAAGCTGGATCATCTGGACGAAGATATTTTCTATTTGGTCTATCCATATCACCTTGACTTGCCTTTGCTAATACAGGTGAGAAAGCTTTTAAAAATTCATTTGTTTCTTTTGCTTTTTTCTTACCAGCTCTAGCATCAGCATAACCTTTAATCGCTTGTCCAGCAGCAGAAGCGTAATTAACTCCAGTTTTAATATCTTCATCTGTTAGATTTTTTAAATCTGACATGATTCCTTGATCTTGTTGACCAGTTGGGGCAAAGCTATTAACTGTTTGAGTATTAGTGAATGTTCCTTGAGTTGGAATACCCTTTGGTTGATAACCTCCAAAAGAACCAGGAGTCATTGTAATTCCTCCTTGAGCCTGCTCAACACCTTTCTTGCGAAGAAATTTATCAATTTGCTTTCCGTACTTTGCTTTAAAAGAATCTTCATTAGGAAATTCACTATAGAACTTCTTAATGTCAGTGTGACCAGTTATATTGAGAATATCTTGTTTCGTAAGCATATCATCCTAATTTATCCAGCCAATTCTTGTCTGGGTTGTTTGTAAAGTTAGTCAATTGGTTGAGTTTTTTTAACGGTTGAGCATCTAAATCATTGATTCCCACACGCCCACCTTTTTGTAAAAGAGGATATTCTGTCACCTTCTTTCCTTTAAATTTGTAATCCTTTCCTGGCTCCATGATCTTTGTGTCTCCTGTGTTAGATACACCAAGAACTTCATCTGTAATCGGTTCACCTGTTTCTGGATCAGGGCCCATGGTAATGTAATTACTATCTATCTCTGTGATTTCTCCAGGATGATCCCATTGACCTCTGTTGTCTTTGATTACTCCTCCTTGTTTGAATTCAGAGTTTTGATTGTATAAATATGATGCTCCAAAACCTACAGGAAGCATGGTTTTCATTGTACCGTACACAACATTTGGATTTGCATAATATCCTACACCTCTTCCTGTTTTAATAAAATTTTCCCAAGCACTTTTTGAAAATGTTGTTTGAGAATTAAATCCTGGCTTTACTCTACCAAGATCCATTTGTTTTAGATATTCATTTATTGATTCATATGCTCCAGTTCCCTTTCTTGGATTTCTGTCGGCAAATACTGTTCCTGTAGTATTTGACATTTCTAATCCTGGAATAGATTTATAATAATCACTATTTGCAATATCTTGTACTTCACCTTGCCATTGTCCAGGATTTAATCTTACTGACCATACTGATTCTCCGCTTGGAATATCAATCTCTTCACCTACTGATGGATTAATAGTTTTTTGACCTGAAGGAGTTTCGAATTTTAAATAACCATTAGGTGAAAGTTCTTTTACTCTATAATCAACTCCTGATTTATTTCTTTTTGCAATTATGTCATTTAATAAATCAAGTCTCTCATTAAATGCATCTGCATATTCTTTTTCAGACATTAATGTTTGATCCTTTAAAATTGTCCTTCCAGTAGAGGGATTATAAGTCATTTGATCAACTTCTATTCCTGGTTTATAGTCAACAAGTTCACCAGAAGGTTTCAAAACAGTATTTTGAAAATCTTCTTCAGTCATTTTTGAAACTTTATCTTTGTCTTTAGATTTTTGAAGTACTTCTTCTTTAGTAAGTCCTGACTTATTCTTAACAACAGGTTTATTCGAACCAGTAGCTTTTTGAGTATCCTGATATCTGATTCTTGCTTGTAAAAGTTCATCATCTGTAATTTTTCTAGGAAGAGTTGAAACTACATCTTGTAAAAATTGAGGCTTAATATCAGGTGGAAGTGATCTAGCCAATTGCTCAAAATCTCTACCATCACCTCTTTGGATATTATATCTATCAAGTATTCCCCCTAATCTTTCTCCAAAATCAATGTCTGGAAGTTCAATTCGATTAGTATTTAACCAATCATCAATTCTTTGACCAGCATCATTTGTATTTTCAATTCCTGATGAATTTACATTCCTATAATTTAAAAAATCTTTAACACCTTCCCTTTTCTCAGCAGCAGTGAGTCGCCTAAATTCAGTGTTCGGAATATATAACTCACTTGGTGGAGGAGGAAGTTGATTATCTGCTAATAAATTTCTAGAAATATTTGAAATATATTGATCATCCTCATATCCTCTTAATTGTGGAGGATTTCTTTTGAATTTTGAAAGATCAAAGTTGAAGTCGAATGGTTTAAGTCGAAGTAATTGCGTAGGATCAAATTCTACACTTTTTCCAATGCTTCTTCCACTAGCTCTCAATATGTCATCAGCAACCCCAACACCAATAGCATTCATTGGATCAAGAGCCGAATCCATAGCAAAGTTGGATAGATTTTTTCCAAATGATGAAGGATTGTCAAGCCATCCACCAGGTTGTTGAAATCCCCAAGCTTCTGAAGGAACTTGTTGTTTTCCTGTAGCAAGTTCCATAAGACCAGTTTGAGGAGATCCTAATACACCAAGTACCCCTTGGGCAAAGCGTTGATTGCCTTGGGACATAGCTTCTTGAACACGTTCATCTTTTCCTGTCACTGTTACTTCAGGAAGATCTGGAAGATTGTAAGCATTATTTTGTGGAGACCAAGAACCTACTTGTCTGTTTCTATATAACTCTGCATATCTAGGATCAGAATAAGAAACTTGTTCTCCACCATTCTGCATACTCTTTGGTTTCCAATCCAATCCTTCTTGGTAGAATTTCATCTCTTGACCATTCTGCGCAGAAGCCATTGTCTTCTTTGCATATTTACCATTGCTTGGAATATCTCCTGTACGTGCGTATGTGAATCCTACAGAGCCAGGAAGTGAACCACCTGTTTGAAATTGTCCTCCCCATGCTGGGGAATAGTTTCTTCCTTTTGTATTGTAACCAATGCCTTCAAATCCTTCTGGAAGAGAGACAGAGGACTCGTTTGCATTTTCTGCTTTTCCGTAATTATCAAGCCATTTTTTATTCATTACAAATAGGAGATTTGGGAAGGAGTGATGATGAATTGACTCACAATATGTATATCAGAACGATTGTCAAGTGTGTGTCTTATTCGAAGTTCTTTTGCTCTAAGTGGTGATTTATTGAATGATCTTGTACCATAGTCCATGTTGATTTGATTCACCTCTTTATCAAGGGATAGAGACTGACATGTTCTAATGAAAAGAGGTTGACTCTTCTCTTTTACAATTGACCAGAAGGTATTGTAATTATAGAAGTTATCTGCTTTAGTATAAGTAATCGTTTTACTATCAATGTTGAAGATTGGGTATTGTAAATAACTCTTTAGATTATTAATTGGTTTTGGTACCAATACAAGAACACCAGAAGACTGTTGACCATTATATAGAACAGCTTTGTTGAACCACGCATTGTCAAGTTCCACCTTTGATACATCATTAGATATACCATAAGGATCAACTGTGTACTTGTACACTTTACTGTAATCTTTTACAAACTGAAGTATCTCATCTTGATATTGATAAGCAAATGGATATTCAATGATGTAAGGTGCTAGATTACCATAGAAGCTATTGTAAATATCATGGTCAAAGATGTGTCTCCATACACATCCTGTGTACACCGTATTCACTGTAGTATTTTGATATTCTGATTCAGTGATAGTGGTAACAGGAAATGTTTTCTGATAGGCACAATTACCTTCAGAGCTAATGGTGATAAGATTTATATCGTCATTGACAACATAGCTTATTCCAGATGAAACTTGGTCAACTGTTACACCACTGGCAATAACATTTCCCCACACATCTTTGAGTGTGAAAGGCCCTGATTTAGGGCCTGTCTTAATTAGCTTTATAGTGATGGTCTTTGACATTTCTTATGGACAACCTGTTAACAACGTTGCTTGTATTGATGCATTGTAAGGTCCTGGAACTGAGCACGTTGTGATACTTGCGCCAGTGTAAGTGTAGTAAACTTCATTACCTACACCTAATGTAGGATCTACATATTGTTGACCTACTCCTAAAGTAGGAACAATTGTAGTGAATGCATAATCACCTGGTAAACAACCTGCTAACTCATAGTAAGTTGGACAAGTAGTTGTAGATGTTGTAGATGTTGTTGTTGTTTGCTCAAGAACAATATCAATATAATTGGGACATAATCCTGTAGATTGAACACGAACAGTTGTTGTTCCTGAAGGAACTACAGTAGCATATCCAGGAAGAGTTGTTAAATCAATTTTAGGAACTGATGTTTCAAACAAGACAAATGGTCCAGTTGAATTCTCATAAAGATCAAATGGTCCTGTGTCACTCCCTGCTGTTGTTAATGTTAATAAGATATCCATTGTTATAGAATTTTAAGTTTATACACAGACAGTTGCTAATGCTGTAGCACAATCTGGGTAAGGACCATTTATCACAGTGTCTGTAATAGGTGTCGTATTAGTAATTGCTATTATTTCTCCAACTCTTCCTGTTGCAAGTTCAAAGAACTCACCCACTGAATAACCAGCGTTATATTCCAAAATTCCAATTCCTCCTGTATGAGATCCACAAACATCACCACATATGTAGATATTGATTGCGAATGTCAATATAGTAGTGGTTGTTGTACTTGTAGAACTAGAACTAGTTGTTGTAGTTGTGCTACCAGCTGTGGTAGTTGTAGTTGTTGTAGGTGTAGCAGTAGTAGTTGTGGTTGTAGTGCAGACAGGACATGTACTGTTACATGTTCCTGGACCATCAGCAACTTCTGTTGAAGTGATTCCAAATCCATCCAATATTGTTCCAGCAGTCGCACAAATATATGTAGGAGTAGATTCAAATATAAGATTGTTCAAAGAAGCTGGTTCACCATTACAATCTGTGTAAGTAGTGGTATTTACGTTTGACGGATCACCTTCATTAAATACTGCATAACATCTACAATCTGGACAAAGGGTAGTGGTAGTAGTGGTAGTAGATGTACTAGTAGTAGATGTACTAGTAGAAGTAGATGTTGTACTGGTAGTAGTAGATGTTGGCTCAGCTGTAGTTGTAGTAGTAGTTGTAGGTTCTACTGTGGTAGTAGTAGTAGTAGTGGTAGTAGGTTCAGCAGTGGTAGTAGTTGTAGTTGTTGTTGTAGGTTCAGCTGTAGTTGTAGTTGTAGTTGTTGTTGTAGGTTCGACCGTAGTAGTTGTAGTAGTTGTTGTGGGCTCACTAGTTGTAGTAGTGGTAGTGGTAGTTGTAGGTTCAGTAGTAGTAGTTGTAGTTGTAGTAGTAGGCTCAGATGTAGTTGTAGTAGTTGTAGTGGTGGGCTCAGCTGTAGTTGTAGTAGTAGTGGTTGTAATATTTTCTGTTATTACACCGTAACCTACTAACTCACAATTTAAATCAGTGATTTCACCAATACCTTCCAGAGAGCAATCCAACTCTACAATCAATGCATCCACTACACAATCAATACTTTCAGTGGTGGTAGTAGTTGTGGTGATTGGACCAACACCATTAGTAGTTGTAGTGGTAGTAGTGCTTGGTGTAGGAACAAGTGTACCTACCAAGAAATCAAATTCTTCACAGCAACTGTTCACACCTGAATAGAAGAAGTTATTCTCTGCGATATAAAAGTTGGGAATGTAGCTATGAAAGCTAATCCAGCTTTTAGTATTCATATTGAATGACAATGTCCATGAGACATTGCAGAAATACTCTTCGTCAGCAACAGTTATGAATTCTTTGAATGTGAATTCATTCAAAGTTTTGTTTACATAGAATGCTTGTTCAACCTCATCATATAGAATATCAGGTGACTTTGGAGCATAATCTAATTTTGAAATTATCACTCTGTCATACACACTATCATAGACACCGTGAAGACCTATACCCTTGAAATGGTTATCAATATTGATTGTTGGGAAACTCTTGTAAATCATGAATGGTAAATGCTCCACAAAGAATCTGTTCATACCAGATCCAAATGCAGAAAGATCTACAGCTTGAGTTCCTTCAATCAAAAATACTTGTCCTCTTTTAGCATCAACGGTGATTTGTCCCTGAGGAATCTTCATTAGGAACTTGTGTTGAGTTCCTACATATCCAAGATCTGTTTCAGCAAAGTCAATAGGAGGAGCTCCTCTGAACATCACTGGATTACCTATGTATGCAGCTTGAGGATTGCTTGTATCAATCGTCAAGAGATTATTGTACATGAGAGTTTTATTCTCAAATCTGGCAAGGACAGCTCTGTTTTGAATACCGTCCAAACTGATTAGATTTCCATAATTCTGAGGGAAATCAAAATAAGAAACTGCTCTGTATATAAGCCAGTTATTTACTCTGTTATCAGCATCTATATTCTGGACATCAGAATAAATTGCTCTGAATGGGTAATTGGTAAAGCATAACTTTTCCTCCCAGTCAGGAGGAAGATGAGTGAATGTATTCTCTCTGTTCTGCTTTGATAATGTTGTATTGTAGTAATAGGTATTATCTTGAACAATGGGAACAAATGACTCTTGTACCCAATCATCAGGAATATCTGTACTTACATGGGGCCAGAAGTCTCCTTCTCTATTATTGAAGGCTTGTCTAAGATCCAGATTGTAAGAACTCTCACAATAGAAGTTAGGGACACCATAGGCAAACATGTAAAAATATCCATCATAATAACTAGTTGTTGAGCTTGGTTCTACCTCTCCAGTTTTTCTGGTAGTTGTGGTTGTAGTTGTGCTACTTGTTGTTGTGTCTGCAAATACATCAGTACCAACAAAACCTTCATTAGAACAATCAAAATTATGTGCCTTGTATGAAATGATGTTTACCATTACACCGTGGCTAGGAATTCCATAATTTCTTAAGATTGATCTTGCAGAATGCCAATATCTAGGATAGGCAACATTACCTATCTCATCATAGAAAATATCACTATCGTCGGGAGCATTTACTCTGTTGTCAATAAAGAATGGAAGTTTAGTCTTATAAGCAAATCTGCTAATGAACGTATCTCCTCCAAAAACTGTCAGTGATGGATTTGGTGCATTTAGAATATATTGATATCCCGTGTCAATAGTTTCATAAGAATAAATTTGACCCCATTGATTAACAATGTTATTCTTCATAGATGCATAATATGAAACCACCTGTATAGGTTCTTCTCTACCAGGTGATCCACAATTATTAGCTCCAGAGATTGTAAATCTTGATTTGTCTGTTACGATACTATTTGTACCAGACAACATGTTAGGACTTTGACTAGGGAAAGGAAGTGATGTTCTGTCTTCATCAGTTTTGACATAGACAGAGCTTTCACGATTCCAGTTATTGATAGAGTTATCATCTCCTACAGACTGAACGCCTGGGATAATATATCTAGTGATATCAATAGGTCTTTGTTTTATACCAACATTATCTGGTACTCCTAATCCATAATTGTAATCAGCAATAGAGTTGAAGGAGTAGGCAAAATTCTTTCTGGTGATTCCATTTATATATATTTGAAGATATGCTTGATATGCAGTGAACATTGCTGTTGCACTGAATGGAGTAGTGATGGCACCAAGATCAGCAGAACTATCAAGAGCTGCTTTTTGTGCAGCTTCAGTAATCAATCTATACTTGGCATTATCCTTCACCTCTGTGAAGTGGGCTTTACCACTTCCAAACATTACACTCTCAAGCTTCAGGATGCTTCCCAAGAAAGGTTGTCCGAAAGATGTTTCAGGAGAGTTGAAGATTTGTCTGTATTTATTATTGTCATTGAATGCGTTCAGTGACGTTGCGCCTCCGCAATCAACACCAGATCTGACACGTTCAATAAGTCTGATTTGAGCATCTGCACAACTTTCTATACAGACCACTTCTGTATCAGCTACAGCTTCTACAGTAACTTCTCTACCACCTACACTTCGTACCGTTGGTCCTATGAATCTATCATCATAGGACACTTTGAAATTTGCAAAAGCAATACTATCTAATGTATAAACATCATAATCAGCATATCCTATATCAGCAGTTCCTACAGTTACAACTGGCTTTCCTACAGAACAAATTCTGTATTCACCAGTTGTTTTATATGTTTCATAAACAGGTTTGTTGTTACTACAATCATTATAACGTATCTGGGTTAACGGATCACCTGTAACAGGATCACTACCCATCTGTGTCACATAAATATCAAATACTCTACACTCTTCTTGATATGCATTGTTTGTTGATGTCAAGAATGGATCTTCATTCAGATCGTTATATGGATAGTTTGGAAACAGAAAAGTTTGATCATCCCGTTGGTATTCACCAACATTCCGAAGCATACCTTTTGCAACAATTGATCTGTTGACACTTCTGTCACCACGTACAATCTTAAATCCTATTATTTCTCCCTTCTGCTCATCAGTAAGATCAGATGATTGAATTAGGAAATTTATCTGAGAAGCATCAATCTTTACGCCTATTGGGAAAACAGCATCATTCCCCATCACCATAGTTTGTGGTGTGTTGAAAAGTTTGCTTTCGTAAATAGGTGAGATGTTTACATCTGGGAACTTGTGGTGTCTGATTTTTTGTCCTGCAAGATCTCCCCAGACATCTTTGTTACATGGGTATTCTTCAGTAGATTCCCAATAGGCAAATTCGCCAAGTTGATATGGTCCTTTGTAAGCAACATCGTTTGTATATTCTGGAGAGAATCCATTGACAGATGCTGTGTTATAAATCTTCCAATAAGGTGCATCGTTTGTAAAAGGATCTGGCTCACCGATGAAATCTGGACTTGTTGCTGGAATTCTTGGAAGAAGTTGATCAGTAAGAGACAATGCTCTTCCTGGAATATGAAATCCATCTGTTAGTTTTCCATTTTGAAGAAGGAATACAATTTCAAAAGCATATAATTCATCACGTAGGTACCCTCTTAAATTTGTTGCGTTTAATTCGTCTGCATAGTTTTCTGTGGGAGGAATTCTCCAACTCTCCCATTGCAAAGAAATTCTACTGGCAATTTGTTGATAATTAATTCTATCAATAGATGTCAGTTGATCCCATACAAGAACGTCTTGAACAGCTGTTAGATCCTGTGCAATTTCATAAAAAGGAAATCTTTCGAATATATCATTAATCGAAAGGTTGATTAATAATTGTCCTGTGTATGTGATTTGCTTTTCAATATTATCAATGAAGTATGTACCTGCCAGATCAACTGATGATATTCCATTGATCGTCTTTATAACAGCCAGATTAAAGTATTGAAACTGACCAGACGTCTCAAGATTGGAAATATTTACAAGGATTGATTTTCCTACAGCGTAATTGAAATTAACACTGGTGATAAACTCATCAACAATTGGTGTAGGATTAGTAACTGAGTAATAAGAAGTGAATGGATTTCCAGAAGGATCTGAGTATTGTACAGCAAATTGGTAAGTTCCAGCAATTAGGTTTCCACCACTTACTACATCAACAACTGATACATTTGGAATGGTGAAATTAGGCTGAAGCTTGAGTTGATTACAATCAACATCATCTGTATATCTAGGATCGCAAAGCGGACTTCCTGACTTTAGAATTTTTGGAATATCATCAATATCAAGATAGCGTCTAGCATTGAATCCATCAGTCCAATAAATCTCTGTACTGCAATTGGTAATTCTATGGACAACTTTATGGATGGGGTGATTGATATTGAAATTTAAACATGTTGCGTTTACCAACACTCTGTAAACACAATCATTATTATCCATATATCCAATCTGACTACCGCCTACACTCGGATTGGTAATAAAGAAGATATGTTTATTCTGTTCAATGATGAAATGTTCACCAATAAGAACATACCCTTCAGGAAACTCTAAACAAAACTTGTTACCAAGTTCATTTTGATAGTTTACAGAATTGGAATCAAAGTTTTCAACAGCAGCATTTAGAGCATAGGTAAGCTTTCCCTTAGGAACCTGATTCAATGATTGATCCAGATTTAACCCAGTGGTAGCATTGTTGTACTCTTGTTTGATGTTACCTTGTTCTTGCTCAGCCATAGGGATTAATTATTTCTGCGTCTACCAAATCGATTTGTTCTATTTGGTAATTCGTACTTATTGAATCTGTTTAAGCCAACTTTTATACGATGTTGCTTAGCCCAAACGTCTTGTTTCTTCAATTCAATATCAGCCATTATAAATGCTTCATCAGAAAGCTGCTTATAATATACAAGCTTTTGTTGCAATTGATTGAATGTCTCATCATTAATCTGATTAACGAGCGTTTCAAACACCTTGTACTTTATGAAATGTTCTACATATTCTCTGATTCTATAATTATCAGGAATAAGTTGATTACCTAAGGTGTCATAATCCTGAGCATAGAAAATCAAATGAACTATTGCATTTCTAAAGTTAGTGACAAACTTGTTATCACGCACATCAAATGAATCGTAAGTAGATGCTCCAGGAGTAAAATTGTCTATTGGTGTAAGACTTTGACCATAGGAATCTAATGTGTTCGAATAACTTACATCACAATTTTGTCTGGCAGAAATGTTTCCTGGCTTTAAAAGATATCGTTTTTGATAACTCATCGCCACCTCATTATTGGTTTTATACACAGCTTGAATTAACTCAGGCATGCATGTACCATCACAAAGAGGTTCATTACAAGAAGGATTGTTGCAAGGATTTCCTTGAATTGTCAAAGGAGAAACTTGAATTGTTGTTTGTGTGGCAGCTTGTGAATAGAAAGAATTGGCTGTCTGATAAGGATAGCCATTTATCTGTGTACACATCCAAGCTTCTCTAACAGCATAAAAATTATCTGGTAGTCTTGCTTGAAAATCTTCTATGAACAATGCTGTCTCAGCAATGACATAAGTTGATCTACCAAGTTTTCTAAGACACTTATCCAGATAGGTTGGGAATAGAAGATCATCTACAGCACCTGTATCAAAATAGCTTTTGAGTTCCTCTTTTACAGTGGAGTAAATAGGATCTGGACTAACGAAATTATACTTATAGTAATATGACATCTTTAAATTAAATCCCAGGGTGAATAAATATGTTGATACTTGTCATCCACTTTCAAATAATGACTTAGAAGTCTTGATGTATTTCTGGCTGGTTTAAAATAAAACAAGTCAGAGTTTTTAAATCTTGAAGATTTCTTGAACCAATGCCAACCAAATAAATAACCTTCAGTATGGTAATTGAAATTATAGATGTGTTTTCCTTTTTCTTTAGTCTTTTTCCAATCAATTGAGAGATTAACAAATTCTTTACCGTTCCTCACTTTGATCCTCTTCTTTTTCTTTTTACTAATTGAGAACTCACCAATACCTGCTGGGAGTTTTATCTTCTCACCTGTCTCAAGAATATGCTCGATGAACATGTAATTAAAACTGTAAACGATATTTTTCCAATCTTCACGTGATACTTTATCATTAGGATTCTTTTTGCAAAAATCCTTGTAATTCTCTAAAGAGGCACTCCTCCATTCTACAGGTACTCTCATCTCAATTGCGGTGAATTAGGAGCTTGACCATCTATTCCATCATCTGTAATATCAGTCTTTAGATTGAAATATGTTTGAAGGAGTTTTTGAGAAGTAAGATCGAGCACTTGCTTTTCGAGGTATCCAGGAAGTGCAAACTCTTTGTCGAGAGGATTTTTACACAACTGATCTGTAGTGTAGTTAGGTGTTCCGCATCCGCATTCGGGATACATAATCTCATTTGGAACATCTTCCTCAAACAATGCGACAAATCTTACTGCTTGGATTGAAGGATTACTTACGTAAATATAACCATTTGAAATCCAGAAATACTCTTCTTTTTTAATAACTGGAAGTTTTAAAAGATTGAGATAACGATTGACAGTTATTTCTTTCATCTTTTTTCCCTGTCCAGAAAGAACGTTGATTGAATACACACCTTGAATTACATACTGATAATTACCTTCTGATATTCTTGGAAGTTTGAATTTGGTTCTTGCAATAGAACATGGATCTGCATAATCACAACATTCTGATATAGGCACCTCACACATTTCCAGACATGGAATTGTTGTGAATAATGTATCAGTTGACCAGAGCTTTCGAAGATTTGTTTCCCTCTTAATAAGCAACAGTGAATTGTTTCTCACCTCAGATGCAATTGCTCGATCTGTAATGAGACTATCTGTTGATATCATTTTGTGCATCGACCGCACATCAGATACTAATTTTCTAAGAGTTGACATATCGATTGATGTTGCTGATTTTTAAATATATGTATTCAAATTTAATGATTTTTCCAAATAAAACTCCCAGACATTGCTGACTGGGAGAAACACCACAAAACCAATAAAGTGGTGTTCACTATTGTTATGTCACAAATATGCTAGATGTTTCTCCAGATGTGATATAGTTTATTGTCTGGCTGAAATCATAATTATTCCCATCCATAGAATATCCTAATATCTGAGTACCTAAAGGCCCAGAAGGAATTGAGAATAATATCTCAAATGATGCAAACAGAATGTCGTCTATCATTGCGTAAGAAGAACTCTAACCCTAATACTATCTGGTAGTGACGCTGCTGTGTATCGGATGTAATACCCTAATACATCTTGAGTGTTATCCCAAGGGAGCCACGTCACTCCAGTTACACTGTATTCAAATGTACCAGCTGCCTGAAGAGTAGTGGTGTCATCCAACACTAATCCATTTGTAACTGCATTATAAATTCTAATTCTCAGCTCAGGAATATTTGTCCCAAAAACAAGCACTTGTTGATATGCAAAATGTTTGTTTGTAACAGAAGATTCATTTACTGATGGTAAATAATGACTATCGGTTGATTCATCTTCATATACCAAATTAATCGAAATCAATCTTGGAGGAATACATGTAGTCCCAAGTGTTCTAAATGTAATTGCAAATTGTACCTCTCCTGGAGAAATAGCAGTTAAATCATTTGCATCATTTAATTGAGACCATGAACCAGTGTTATCATCAATACCAGTAGTTCGATAATATACTCTAAAAGGTTCAGTAGCCAGTGCAAACGTATCTGATCCTAATCTTCTAATGTTATTGACATTGATTTCCAATAGTTTATTAGCACCACTCATGTTAAACTTTGGAGTGATTAAATACTGATCAGTATTAAATGCATATGTTTGATGCGCTCCCACTGGAACAGAATACATTTGGCTAAGTGTAGCCAATGCGCTATATCTACACAAGTGCATTATTCCATCCAAACTTTTACCTGTAAACAAAGAAAGGTTGATTGTTGGATGTATAGGTCCATCAGGAGATGATGTAGATTGATCTAATTGTTTGTCATCAGATAAAAATATTACTTCAAATGGATTACTTGATGTATTATAATCAGTTACATAACTTCTTGCGGAAGAAGCACCTGTATTAAGAATAATAAATCTATCTAATGATAAAGAATATTCAATATTTGACAAAGTTGATGTAGCAGCATATGTATTAACTCCTCCTGGTGGAATTTCTATCATTACATCTGATTGATAACTAGAGCTTCCATTTGTAATTTGAGTAATATCAGATCGATATACTCTGGAAGCAGTAACCCAATAAAGAGATTTAATTCCTGATCCAGGACCATGATTTGTCGTAGCAATGCTTCCGTTATTTGTAGCACTAATATTACCAGTAGTTACAAGTTGTGCAGTTTGAAGTAAATATGCATCTGTAGATGCACCTGCTAAAACTGTCAAAGGAGCTCTTAAGTTATATTTAAAGATTCTACCTGATGCAACTGCATTGGCATTAATTACATAGGAATCTTGAGAGGTCCAAGATGTTTTTT
>Ga0209492_1000219_pt1 | contig 18880 bp, 15 predicted proteins | sample PPLLak12cMay2015_FD_187253 | JGI IMG/M metagenome (GOLD analysis project Ga0209492, IMG submission 187253) | Freshwater sediment microbial communities from Prairie Pothole Lake near Jamestown, North Dakota, USA - PPLs Lake P7 Core (1) Depth... | ecosystem: Environmental > Aquatic > Freshwater >... | reverse complement strand
TCAAACTATAACTCGTTTCCATCTTTATGATAATGTTGTATCATAAATTGGGCTCTGAATCAATTTTTAAATCATATATGATTTAAATCATATATGATTTAAATCATATCGGTTAATTTTTAAATATAGACTGGGGCAGACCCCTAAATTAATAGATGAACTTTTTTATTTTTTTTTATTTTTTTTTACAAAATTAATTTGTAATTTATTTTTTATTTTTTTTGTAAAAAATAAAAAATAAATTAAAATAGACTTTTGTTAAGCTTTGGAGTTATTTACCTAGTAAACAATCGTTCAATGCCACATAACTGTTCTCCATGAAGACCTTCGTGACATTGGTTGTTAACAACAACCGTAGTTCTTTAAAGACACCATAAAGAGGGTCAGTAAATAGTGTATTGCTAACTTTAGCTTGAGTGTGACCTTGGTTGAAATAGTTTTTCAAGACAGTGGTCACATCCACGTATGTTGAACCCTTACCATATCGGGCACTGACAATGTTATTGACACTAGCATTAGGGTTAGTAATTTCATCTAATGTCAGATTACAATTCTCTGGATAAACCCGTGTCACACCATTAGTATAATGGATTTTTAACTCTTTGAAGACTCTATATAACGGGTCCGTGAATAACTGGTTAGATACCTTAATCTGTAAATAACCTTGACTAAATTTATCCTTTAAAATGTTAGTAACATTGATATATGTTGATCCTTTACCATACATGGCAGTCAGAATGGTATTGACATCAACAATATTGGACATATTATCGATCTGTGTTCTAGTGACCAATGCGTGTTCTGGAAAAACCATATTTGTATTATTATAAAAATTAATCCGCAATTCTTTGATGACACCTGGGTAAGGGTCTGTAAATAATGAATTCTCCACATATAACTGAGTACGACCATTAAATTGATTATTGAAAATTGTTGTGACATCAATTATCCGATTGTTCTTACCGTAGGTGACACTCAGAATGTTACCAAAAGTAACATTATTTTCAGTATCACCAACCATTCGAATAGTCCATAAATCAAAGACGTTATAGGCATCAGTCAGATAATTATACGGGATATAACAGTATCCACGGTCTCCCCAACTGGTACCCCAAGAGTTTCGAACAATAAATACTTGTCTAATATCATCATAACCGACACAAGCCATACAATGACCCCCTAATAATGGGTCACTAATACTGGGAACGGGTACTATACCGTTAGGACCTACACTATTAAAAGAAGTATATAACATGATCCCGAAAATAAACGGGTAACCATCGTTAATGCATTGTTTCATTTGCGCCAGATCCAATAGTACTCTCGTGTAGACTTTCACCAAATGCTGAGCACCACTCGCATATGCTTGATCCGAGGGTTTTACCGCGAATTGACTAATAATATATGGCCACATAGTTTCGGGACAGGCTCCTGAATTACTGACACTAACGAGAGCATCACGAATAGTCGTTCCACTATCCTCATTCACACTGTTCTCAATGACTCTCGTATTATAATAAATAAACAAACGAGATGGGGTAAACTGATGTTCACTATTACTTTTTATCTGATCAATATGCATATTAAATGCGACACCGTTGGCCACACATGAACCTAATTGCCCTTGATCATATATATCTGGACAATTTGTACGTAAGTCTGTTGTTGATACCGTTTTTAATGTTTTGTCATTCGGGTTTAATTTAAGTAAATAATCACGATGATCGATTGAAGATTTTCGACAATTATAAACTCTAATGACATGATCTTGTGACATTATCGGAGTATGGTAAGTATATAATCATACTCATATAATAATAAAAAAACATTATTGTCTCTTATGAGGTTTGACTGGTACTGGTGGTAAAAGTTTTCTTTTATTTATCAGTGGTGGTGGTAAATGTGAAAGTGGCGCAGATCGTGGTTGAGGTAACCATTTCTCGCAAATGTAAAACAATTGTAGCTCTCTTTTCAACCATCAAGTATTAATGAGTGTTTATACTTTAGTGCTTGCACCGCCTATTATTACGCTTGCTGCGCTTATATTGACTCTTGCTAATGGTCTTAGGTTTTTGTGGTTGGATTTGTGGTTCATTGATACACACCTCTCTTGCTTGTATTATACTAGCCATTAAATCAGTCTTATGATGTTCTGGTTGGATTTGTGGTTCATTGATACACACCTCTCTTGCTTGTATTATACTAGCCATTAAATCAGTCTTATGATGTTCTGGTAAATTATTAACCTTTTCCATCAACTGATCTGGCTGATTAAGCATAATACTTGCAATCAAGTCCTGTTTCACCTCTAACTGAAGACCGTTCTGAGTATTAATCGCATCGATTAGGGTCTCCTTACTCTGACTCGAGAAGTAATACTCAAAACAGTTCTTCAACATTTTCATAAGTGACAACATTTTGTATACAAATATCCAACATTTTATTATTTTGTAAATAATTTTATCAAAGTAACATATCAGCTAGATACATATCAGCTAGAGACATGAAATAATATCCCATGACATCTCAGGTATTTCACAAGAAGTTATTGGTAAACCAAATTCTATAGCCTCGTGATAGGAAATCGGGTAATCATGAGGTATTTTTGAATGTAAAAGATTTTCTATAATTTGAGTTTTTCTCTCACTTGTATATAATCGGTTTCTAAAGATAGTGTCCATCATCTTGAGGTCGGCTTCATATACCTGTTGAGCCATTTGTGAATGAATAGCTAGTAGGTTAGAAAACTCTGATAAATCTTTTTGTTTTTTTGTAGTTAAATGTGGAATATGCCGTACTACTCCCACAGGAATAGCCAGTTGAAATATATCATTCTGATTCATAATAATCTGAGTATCAATCGGTGTTAAATGGGCATTATGATCCATATGAATTTCATTACCAACCAGAGACAATAATGTTCCAGCAGAGTAGGCTATCTTGGGAATATAGACTCTTATCTGACCACGATGATTAAAGAGCGTATCAATCATCATTTTACAATTGTTAGAATCTCCACCGCTTGTATGAAGAATCAAGTCAACTGTTTGATCAGGGTCCATATTCCTGAACCGTTCCATAAACAACGCAATGGATTTATTGGAATCAAAACTGTAACAATTATCAACAAAAAACTGGTAAATAGGTTCAGTTTCAGTAATGATGAGCAAGCAACTTTTCATTTCTGTTTCCCATAGGTTGATGAGGTGGTTCAACCTACAAACGTTCTTTAAAGCATTACGATGATAGATTAAGAGAGCTACAATCAATACTGAAGTACTATATATTGATATAGTCAATAACATATCGATTAAGGAATACATTTTTTTGATTCGTTGAATCTCACACGGTTTAAATTAAATCAATTTTCCCCATTACAACCAGGGACATAGGGAACGTTAGGTACATTAGGGATCTTCAATTGATTTAACATCTTTCTTTGATAACATATATCTGATAAATTATAAATATGCCGATTCCAAGACATAATATCATAATCTTCCAGGAAGACATTAGGGTTTGAATTCTTGTCTAAATTTTTATTAATTAAATAATTGACTCCCTTGAGATAACTGTTTTGTAAATTATTAGCGATTTTCCGCCCAAATTGGTCCTTGTTTTCCATAACCCGTTCTTTTTTCTCATTGTAATATACAATATTGGCTTTCTTCTTATCAATATAGAACGATTGATCCGTATCATCATCATATAATTTTTCAATTAATTTACAATCACCTGCTAAATCCGATAAAGCACAATCCTTAATATAATCAATTGCTTGGTCATAGTTGCCTATTTTATTAGTTAACATTTCTATATAATTATCGTTAGATGTGATACAGATGACTTGTAAAACGTTCTTTGGAGAGTCTTTAATCTGGGTCACCAGACTATTAGTTTCTGTCATCTGATCACTAGTTTTCTCTAATTTATTTTCCAATTCCTTAATTTTTGTGACTAATTGTTGATAAGACTCTTCTTGTTGAGGACTAGATATAGACATTGGTTTGCAGATGGTTTGTTGGTGTCGTTGCAGAGTAAACTTACGGCTAAATACTTTTCCACAATTGTGACAAACATGTTTTTTCTCATCTGAATCTACAACGGCATGAAATTTCTGCTGATGCCGATACATATCATGTGTTCGTGTAAACTCTTTGTGACATATGTTACAAATAATAGTCATAATATTTAACTATAATGACTAGTATTTAAATAATTCTTCTGCGGAATCTATGATTCATAAATAATATTTTTTCACAATATGTACCACCATAATACGACCATATTATATGTGTTATAACTATTGAAATAATGTGAAATTATGTGAAATAATGTGAAATAATGTGAATAATGTGAAATAATGTGTAAAGATGTGAAATTATGTGAATAATGTGAATAATGTGTAAAGATGTGAATAATGTGAATAATGTGAATAATGTGAAATCATTTGGATGTAAGATAAAAAATTTTTTATTGGACCAAAGTTGGTGAATCGCCTTGTGTGTGACTAAGGGGTGAGACACTTACGATCTCATTTCTGAGTATACATGCCTTCTACTTGCTAAACACCTCCTTCTCTCTGGATAATACCAGGGTCTGGGTCGTTAGGAGCACAACCGTCATGCCCTTGAGGACTCTGAGGACTTTGATGACCTTGAGGACCTTGAGGGCTTTGATGACCTTGACTCTCTTAGAGAAAAATTGTTTGTCGTTTCTCGGTTCATTTACACGAACATTATAAATGATCTGTATAGGCATCAAGAAAACTGGTCTCAGATGTACTAAAATAGCTAAATTTGGGTCTTTTTGTGGGTATCATAAAATTTACTTCAATGATGAGACATCTAGTATCAAAGAGACAACACCCGTACCAAATGATGAGACATCTAGTATCAAAGAGACAACACCCGTACCAAATGATGAGACATCTAGTATCAAAGAGACAACACCCGTACCAAATGATGAGACATCTAGTATCAAAGATACAACACCCGTACCAAATGATGAGACATCTAGTATCAAAGAAACAACAACCGTACCAAATGATGAGACATCTAGTATCAAAGAGACAACACCCGTACCAAATGATGAGACATCTAGTATCAAAGAGACAACACCCGTACCAAATGATGAGACATTTGGTCAAATTATAATTAATATAATACATCAGATTATATCCGACCCAAAACTACTTGAGAAATATGATATAGTAGAGATGTGTCCTAAATTATCACTTTCTTGTAATAAAAAGAACGGACAAGGTAGTGCCAATGCCGCAACACGACATGAAGCGTGTTTTTCTAAGTTAATAGAAGATAATAGATTTATGTTTTTAGAAAAAAAACAACTACCCATCATTGATGGATTATACTATTATTATCAACCAAATGGCACTCAGAAGTCCCCAGATTTCAACATTCTTAAGTTTAAAAAGGGTACAATTGAATCATCACTTGATATAGATTTAAAGCATTCAAGCTCTACTAAAGTGGTTTTGAACGATGGATGGTTTCATGAGAATGTACTTTATATTTTATCATACAATAAAGGTAATATAATTGGTTTGGGACAAGACATACCAACAGAAAGTGAAAAAAAGAAAATGAATGAAATTCAACAGATAAAAAAAGAATTGAACATTAAAAATAATCGTATCGATAATTTACTCATTTATTTTAGGTTTGCTAATCAATATGATTGTAGTAAATTCACTTCTCAGCATCAAGAACAATATTTATCATCGATTAAAAATTTTTTCTAATCATCATCATCACTGATACTATTACTACTTGTATCAGTTCTTTGTTGGTATGATTTAAATACTATCGTTGATAGGTGTTCAGTGATATATTGTACTATATTTGGTGGTACAGCATTGCCTATTTGTGTGATAATTTCCTTATTATTACCAGAGAATTGATAATCTTTAGGAAAGGATTGTATTTGTGTTAATTCATTCAATGTGAATGGTCTGATCCAATATTTATCGGTTGATTGGTTATATAATCCAACAAATAATCGGGGACATGTTCCATATGTACATATAATCGTCTTGCTTGGTTGATCGGGATCAACCACTTCACCATGATAACCAGAAATCCTCTTACCAAAACTAATCAATCCACCTGGTACTATAATTGATTTGTTTTCTGTTTCACCATTGAGTTCCTTTGATGATTTATTCCTAATCCCTTTAACTAATCTTAATAAGTTGGGGTGAACCGATGTAGTCGTCTCGACAAGATGTGTACGGATCCATATATTAGTATTTATATTTTGAGGTATATTTTCCTTAGGAAATTCTATCGCACCATCTAGTGTATCTTCTAAAATGTGCCTTATTGTGGGGGGGGGATTCTGTTGAGAAACAAGACAATCGAAATTGAAATGTGGATAAGATTTATTGAGATGCGCTTTACTATTGTCATGCCCAATAATGATAACGCGTTTTCTTTTTTGAGGAACATTGAAATCAGTTGCGGTTACCACAGACCAAGTTAGAGAGTATCCTATTTCATTAAAAATAGAATTTATAATATTAATTACGTGTGTTTTTTCACCTGTTTTAGGATCAGTGCTTTTACGTGATAATAGACCACTAACATTCTCCCCAATAATCCATTCAGGTCTAATACAATTAACAGCTCGGACGAATTCATAAACTAATTCATTTCTAGGGTCCGATTCATTCTTCTTACCAGCATGACTAAACCCCTGACATGGAAATCCAGCAAATATGAGATCGATTTGCCCACGGTAAAAAGTAAATAATTCATCAGGGATGTTTCTAATATTAGATTCCCCAAGATATTCTATTAATTTAGATTCAGGAAACGCTTTTAAGTGTGTTTTAATAAACGGTTTGATATACTCTGAAAACGCCACAACATTATATTTTGCTTTTTCTAGTCCAATTGTGTCTCCACCCGCTCCACTAAACAAACTAATAGCTTTTTTATTCTGATTGTTATGTTCCATTCTTAGTTTAATTGATTTGATTTAAAATTACTATATCAATTCAATTTTTATTATTTCAATTTTTATTGATAAGTGTTAATAAAATTGTGAATTCTATGATTTTTGTTAAAAACGTGTTGCGGAATAAATCGCACATAAATGTGTAAATCATGTGTAATTTCTACCGCAACAAAGCAACATTTTTATTTCACATTCTGCTTTTTACGTAAAATGTGGCTTTTTTACGTATTTCACGATTTAAAATCGGAGATTTTAACAATTTCTACACGTATTTAACAATTTAACAATTTTAAATTGTTAAAAATTGTTAAAATTTCACCTCATATTTTACAAGTTTTGTTAAATGAAATCACAAAAGATAATCACGTATGATTTTATGGTAATCGTAATAATTTAACAATTTTCTTATTATGATTACGTAAAGTCCATAAATCAAAAATGGGCTTAACAATCGATATAAGTTAGGGACTGCTAAAAATTCAGAAAGATCATGAGCAAATATTTTTCACAATCTCTGACTCAGAGCAAAGTATCATAAACATCACAAAACCATATGCACATTTAAAATCTTAGGACGTCCTAAATTCATAGGATTAAAAGTAATTTTTTCTGAAAAATACCACATCAGAGAAAAAATGTAAAAAACGACTTTTTTTCCATTTTTTGAATTTAAAAGGGACCCTCCCCAAAGGAGAGGGTCTATCATAAAACCGTCACTTTTTCAAAAAATATTATTTGACCCAGTGTATGGTGTTAGATATTTTCAAAATTCACAAAACACAAATAATGATTTTTTTCGATTTTTCGGATTGGATTTTATTTTTTTTTGATTTTTTTTCAAAACTCAGTTTTTTTCCTAAATTTTAAATTCAATGTTTTTTTTTTTCAAAACTTTCACTATTAAGGCTCACTAGCTACTATTGAACTAGTGAATTTAAAAAAATCTCATTTTCATGTTTCGTTTTAGCAGAAAAATTTTGCGCCACGAGAGGATTTTAGCAATTATTATCAATCTTACAAATAAAATTTGATTTTTTGAGGGTACTAGATCCAAAGTAACAAAGTAAATCCAAAGTCAAAATCACAATTTATAATTGTGAAAGCTTATGAAATATTATGATTCACTAGCTACTAGTCAATTGACTACCTCAATAAAAAAAATCTCATTTTCATGTTTCGTTTTAGCAGAAAAATTTTGCGCCATGAGAGGATTTTAGCAATTATTATCAATCTTACAAATTAAATTTGATTTTTTGAGGGTACTAGATCCAAAGTGACAAAGTAAATCCAAAGTCAGATTTAATTTGAGGGACATGATGGTCTAATTTTCAATAGATGAAATTTTATTTTTAAAAAAATAATAAATTGCAATTTATTTTTTTTAAAAAATAAAAATATAAAATGAAAACAAAACGGTACTAATTATAAGTCTCTTAGTGTTTTAATGGTATCTGACAGTTGATTAATAGTAATTCCTTCATCATCAAACATACATAGGGATCCTGGGCCAGCCGTTAGATAGGTTAGATAGGTTTCAATGTTGTGTGATCCTCTGACACGTTGTTTGACTTTTTCGCGTAATTCTCTGATATTTTTAAGATCTTTGACAAACCCTAATCCCTTGATGTCGTTTTCACACTTCTCAATCAGTTTACGAGCACCTCGATGATGATAATGGAACAGTATTAATTGGCTATTGAGATATTGATTTTGTGATAAATTTTCAACCCTACCATGGTGGTTACCGTGGTCTAGGAAGACTAATTTCTTGGGATCAAAAAATTTCTTATTATAATTAAGTTTACCATCAAAGTGCTCATAATCAACCAAGTCAAATGATAGGATCTCGTTAATAGGGTCATCATAGTCGATTTCACCGTTTCTACTAGTCAGGTAATATAAAAAGGAATATCTTCCATGTTTAGGTAATTGTTCTAAATGGTTAATAATTTGTTCGCGGTCACACGCGATAAGTGCTTGTGGATAATGTTTTAATATGATTTCACGATAATTGCTTAGAAAATTATCGCGTTCTTCAAGTGTGATATTTTTAAGTTGATCCTCATGACAAGGGCTCCATTTCATATGGAAGCCTTTTTTCAAGTAGTGTTCTTGTATCTCAGATACAGATTTAGCTTCGGTTTTGACTTGTGGATAGCATCTAATATAATACTCAAGATCTAATGATAGAAATGATTGAGCTAATTGATAGGAATATTCAGGACACATGTTATCCATATTGACAACGGCAATAAACTCATCAATATCCAATGGAATAGCGATGTCGCAGTCATTTTTGGTTTGTTTAATTAATTCATATAAATAATCACCTTTCTTTGAATAATCGGGTTGCTGGTACCAATATAAGCCTTTTGAACCGTATTTTTGCAAGATTTTAATAGATGCTTCACCAGACATGTTATCAATAATGTAGAGATTCTCTAAACCGAAGAGATGAGAGTGATAGATGATCCATTCTTCTAAAATGTCTTCTTCATCTTTTTGCATACAGAAAACCTTGACTTTGACCATAACTTATTGATATACCTATTGTATATCAATAAGTTCATAAATAATATGAGTTACGATGTACTCAAAGTAATGGATCATAGAATAGTATAATTTGCTTACCATGATGCCCCCAATCGACTCTTAGGTGCTTATTTCGGTTATAGTAACGGAACCCTGCTCCATGGTATTGATAGTAGACTTCACCCTGTTTGAGTTTATTGATAATGGTCTTGTAATCAAACCCATCACCAGAGTCTTTAATGACACATATCATTTGTTGCCTATTTCCTATATAAATTTTACACTTGACTGGAAGATCACCGTGTGCGATAGCATTACCAAGTGCACGGTCATATTCATGACTTACATTAGGGATTTGATAATGACTAATAATCCTAGCAATTGCTTTCTGTGTTTTAGACCGTTGTTTTTTCTTATGAATTGTAAAACGGTACTTAGCGATAACTTCAAAGGATTTTAAAACCTGTTTCAATTTGAATTGATCAAACATATCTCTAACTAATTATATTATAAGTAAATATAATTAGTTGGGGGTCATATGATGGATAAGAAAGAATGTGTTGGCGGAACCTTAATAGATAATTTGAAACATGAGATGGATAACCAATTGAGTTTGGGAGGTCAATGGGTTGTTTTTCATCGGGAAATATTGGGTCGTTCACCAGAGGTCTTATGTAAGAAACAGATCCCTAGTAATAAGAAGAAAATACATGGTTTTTTCCACTATGATGTCAGGAGAATAGAGGATAGTTACGACCAGATAATGAATCTTATGCCAGAGGTTCAGGATATAAAAAAGCAGTTGAACGATGACTTAAAAATAAATGGACAAGAGAAATCGATAATGTATGAGAAATTATTCTCATATTGTACTAATGTCGCAATATATAATCCCTTTGAAGATACAGTCGCTACACTTTATTATGGCATACCGTTGTCCTTACTGGGGGAAATGAGCAAAGACCAAACGAGAAATAACACAATCATCAAGATTATTCAAGATGATTGTAGTTTTCTTTCAAAAAAATCATAATGTTATAATAGACATCTGCTACCAAGTCCTAATCCATTGATATTTCCAATGATTTTGTTCACTATTTTTATTGGTTTAATCGGTTTAGGTGTAGATGCATGTGGTGCTTCGTCATCCAGTAAACGACACCCTTTGATGTTGTTTATTGTTTTATTTGTCTTAGGTGTAGATGCACGTGGTGCTTCGTCATCCAGTAAACGACACCCTTTGATGTTGTTTATTGTTTTATTTGTCTTAGGTGCAGGTGTATCAGGCGTGGGTTCTTCGTCATCCAATAAACAACACCCTTTGATGTTGTTTATTGTTTTATTTGTCTTAGGTGCAGGTGTATCATGTGTGGGTTCTTCGTCATCCAATAAACAGCCACCAAAATTAGGTAGTTTATTTGGGTTTTCGTCTTCATCTGCATCGGTATCTTTTATTTGATATTTATTATTTTTGAAATTGGTATTAAGTAGATAACTGGTTATCTCTGGAAGGAATGGTTGGAGACCTTCACCCAATGGGATTTTAAGGTCATGAATTTCATAATCTTCGTCTTTGTAAAACTTAGCACGAGTTGATGCCTGACGAGCAAAATTACCGCAATTATCCACGAGGTCAATGACAATCGGGTTCAATTGACCGTGGAATTTCCGCAGAATACGACCCACAGCTTGCTCCACATCGGTGACAGGTGTGGCAATGATCTCTGTATTGAGATCGGGTATATCCAGTCCTTCACTACTGATGGCAACCGTACCCAGTACTACATCACATTTAGCAGCTTCTGCCAGTGCTTGTTTATGACGTTTTTTATTACCTCCTTGGTTGCCCCAATAATACCCGAAAGTAATTTTTTTCCCGTGAATGTTGGTAATGTCCGATTTGTCCAGTAATTGATACAGGTTTTCTAAATGTTCACGGCGTCCTGATAATAAGAGGATTTTCCGATCTTGTTTCATTAAGATGCGAATTGATTCTAAGATTAGTTCGGTTCGTGCCTCATATTTAGACAGATTAGAAACCATACCTACGGTATTCTTAATACCATTACTCATATATAACGTTTCATACATAGGGGAGTTACTTGATAATTTGAACCGCTTGACTAAGACGCGATTGCTTCCTGACCGCCTTTCAGAGTGACAAATATCACCAATATACTTATGGAAGACGTGACTGAGTCCATCTTTTCGATTTGGTGTCGCACTTAACCCCAGCATATATTTACTAGTGATTTTGGGTAGGGCTTTGGAGAACATTTCCGAACTAATATGGTGGACCTCATCTACCACAGAGAAAGCAAAATCTTCAAATATGGTATCAGGATAATTTTTTTTACATAAACTATGGAGCATGGTCACCACGAAATCCTTATTGACAACATCGACTTTATCCTGTTGAATAATGCCGATCCGTGCTTGACCTCCTGTAAATTTTGTAATAGAGTCAATCCATTGATCCATAAGGCATTCTTTGTTAACGACAACCAGAGTCTTGCCTCCTAAATCTGTGGCTAACTTGATGGCTAATGCGGTATTATGTGTGACAGTGAAGTCACCTAATAGGAATCGCCGATTCCCATCAATAGTAAAACCGTAATAATCCCCTTGTCCGACTGATTTAATAGAGAATTTAGTAGTTAATTTGTGGTACTCTCCGTCCCCTGTTAATTGGTTGAACCTATGATGTGATAATAAAACAGGTATTTGTTCCAGTCCCTCTCCTCGTATATGGCATATATATTCATGTGTCTGGATATAATCCGTATAATAATAGGCATTGAATCCAAGTGAGCGGCATAAGAATAAGATGTCATCAACTAAATGTTTACAGTTAGTTGTAATTGTATAAAAATTATAAATCCGTTCTCCGATTGAATCAATTAATCCAGCTAAAATTTGTAGTTGAACATCACGTGAATTACATTTATAATCATGGGGAATGTGTTTGAGTCCTAATACGTTATATTGATGGAGACAATCGATAAAATGGTTATGTTTTGTGTTAATGTTAATGTTAATGTTAATGTTAAACGCGGTTGGGTTATGTTTGTCTTGGTCTAAGATTAAGCCATGTTTGGCAAGACCAATGGTAAAATAATCCATGATACCACAGTCTAATGTAGAGATACTTGCTTGTTGTGTTTCCACACAGTACTTAGACCTTCCTAACCAGTATCCCATCATATATGGGTCTAAATCAACTTCTTTTCTTGGAAAAAGAACGGGAACTTTATACAATTTAAGTGGATTTACACAACATTGAAACAACCTTTGGTATTTCAAATATTGTGACAACTCGATGTCATAAATGGTATCCTTATCTAATATCTTACCGTGGTTGGCTGAGCATTTAAGAGATAATATATGTGATTGATTACATCCCCAGGTTTCTCCTGTTGGGGTATGAATCTCATACATTTCATCACGCCCTCGGGCTAAACTCAAGACATTGCGTGGTGTGGAATCATCACCCATTAGGATGTCACCCACGATGACATCCTCAACCCTTTTAATAGTACCATCATACATGAGTACAGGGGTACCTAATGATAAGCATTTACCCAATCCACAAGCAAGTTGAAGGACTCCACCACCCGTGTCTTTTAATGTCCTTAGGGTTTTATGATAAGCATTGATTTGATGCGGTAATAAATCGTAGATGAATTTGGTATTGGCATTCATGGGTGCTCCATTGGGTAAGTAATTTTTTAATGGGGGGCCAAATTGCTCAATTCCATAGAAGCGTGGCACATATAGATAATTTGGACTTTCTTGATAAATTTCAAATTCAACGGGTTTGACAAATTCTTGATACGCTTTAAGAACAATAGGTGAAACCTTCAATTCTTTTTTGATTTTTTCCAAGGTTTTTTGATCAACATAGTTTTTCTTAATGATATATCCTTTTTTATTGAGAGATAAGTGGTATTCCATGATATTTATAATTGGTTTGTAATTTGATTTATTTATCAATCACATTATCAATTTTTGGTTATCATTTATCATTTATCAGTTATCAGTTATCAGTTATCAGTTATCAGTTACCATGGTGCATGATACATCACGCATGGATGAATTTTTTTATCTAGTTTATTATATAATAAACTCGATAAAATGGACAAAATTGATAAAATTAAAGCATATCTTAGTGAAATACCGCTTCAAAAGCTACTTAAGAGCCCTTATGTGATAGGAGCTATTTCGTTCATATTAGTTGCTTATATGAGTTTCATGGTACCTCATTTACCCACATCCGTTGCACATATTTTTTCTAATCCGATTCTTAAAGTTGTAATATTTTTCGTAATTTTAGGGGCTCATCGGATTAGTCCAATTCTTGCTATTGTACTAGCTGTAGCTTTTATTATCTCTGTTCAGACAATATCAAGATTTAAAGTGATTCAATTAGCTCAAATGGTCAAAGGAATAGATTTATATCAACATCCCAATGATGCCGAAAAGGCTCAAGTTTTACAGGAACTTGAGACGGAAAAGCAACAACTTGACCAACCTAAACAACCCGAACAACCCGAACAACCCGAACAACCCGAACAACCCGAACAACCCGAACAACCTGAACAACCCGAACAACCTGAATCCGAACCCGATCACAGAGAGGAGATGACGTCAGAGGGATTACACCCACTTAATCGCCCCACAGCAGAGACATTATACAAAGATAATCGGGTTCTGGATCCAAATGATCCAGAACACCCAGGTTGGAGTATTATGAAGGACCCTGAAGTGGATATTGCGATTTTTGAATTGAACCCTCCGTTTGCGTATCAGGATCTTCCAGTGGATACCGTATCCAAAAACGCTGTTAATAAGCCGAAAGTTATGCCAGAGGGTGGTCCAACGAGGTATTCGGCATCTCATGGGTATTATATATCATAACTGATATATTCTCACATATTTTTTTAAAAAGGTCCTTTTGTTCAGAGTCGCAAGTGGCCCAAATTTGATAGGTTTTGATACCGTAGTCTGGATGTGTTTCAAACCTAATCGATGTTCCATTTAAGGATAATGTAATGGCTTCAAATTCATTTTGGTTATAGTAATTATTAGTCGGTTGAAATTCATATTGATATTCGGTTATGTTTCGAATATATGTGAAAGCATTCGGGATGACAATGGGATTGGTTTCCAGAATGTATTCTGTATAACAGAGTACATGGCTTGGGGTATCGAGTTTAAACCGATAAACCAGGCTATCAAGGTGATAAATTTTATATTTAATAGGACCATCTGTAAGAGACGCCCCAGATGATCTTAACTGATTATAGATATGGTTATATTGCTGTTCACCGATTCGGTGGTTATAAAAATTAGGGAATAACTGTTGTCCAAAATGAGCAACGATTTGGGTTGACATTTTCAAATACAAAATCTTTGTTCAAATTAGAATTAGAATTAGAATTCAAAATAGAATTCCAATTCCATTTCAAATTTCGCAAATAATGTATTATAATTATATAATTGATTAATTGATAGTCTACTAATGCCTAAAGAGGGGATATTACAAGTTATCAAAAATAAACAACGTCAAGGATTACTTGATTACAAGTGGGATGTCAGATCCATTTTGCCTAAGAATAAGAAGAAGACAGAAAAAGAACATCTTTATAACATTAGTGTCTCTCCTTTTTTGTATCTTAAAAAATATCGGTCACATATTGACGAAGACCCTAGTTTAAGGGCTGTGTGTCGATTATGTACGGGAATAGATTTAGTATCAGATGTAGACCATAACGATGAGCGTTTAATATTTCTAGCAAAATTATTCAACAAATTGACTAATTCTGGGCGGGAAATACATGAGTGTTATGATTGTGGAACGACTGCTCGGGGGGTATTTTTCCAGTTAATTAAAGCGTACCGTGGTGGTTTTAATATTACATCTGAAGAAATTGACCGCATTAAGCAAGAGTATTATATGACACGCTATCAAGGTGCAAAAGGTGTCACTGGTTTACGTGACCTTATTCATAAGATTGGTCAGAACTGCTTATTTATGTGCGCGATGCAGTTAGGTGAAGACTTTGGTCATGTTTATATTATAGAAAAAATATATATTAACAAAAAACCGCGTTATCGCCTGTATCAAAGTTGTTTAGGTGCCTTTTTATTGATTGATTATATAGAGGTGATGGATTATGCTAGTCACGTAACCAATGGTGTTGATATTGATGCCCATCTTAATGCTTTGGATAGACTGTTCACCAAACGTAGTTGGAATGCCAAAGATGTGGTGTTATTTATAGAGTGGTTTAAATTTTATCCTATTAATGGTGCTTTACCAAGTGAAAAGAAACTGTTTACTTTTACACATATTGTTTTTTAACAAGTCTCATCCGCCTCCGAGTTTTGGCGTGTATGAGACAAGATTTCTTCTAAAACTTTACAATCCACATAATTATATTGAATAATCTCTTGTATTTCAGGAATATCACATAATCTATCATATTTTCCTTTTTGACAAGCTGATTCCGCTTTTATAATAGTGGATATAGTATTATCACCCGTGACTTTACCTGTCCATGTTGTTTTGATTATCTGTAGGGCATATAATGCTTTGGATATATCTTTTAAATTATAACTCCAGCAGTTAGGCAGGGTTACTTCATATGTTTTAAATACCTCACATAAGTCAACTAATTGGAGGTGAGATTCTTCTAATGGTTTATGTAGAAAAGACTCAATTTGATTTTTCTCAGCATTACCCCAATGATAAATGGTTAGTTCAGGGTCATTATCATTATCTTGTACCATTTCTTGTTTCCACTTGTTGATCATCTGTTCTTCTTGGTCTTTATTAAGACGATTAAGTAAGTAATTGCGGTAAACTATTTGGTTGGTGATATGGTTGAAATGTAAGCACCCAATCATATAAATATAATTAATTGGTTTGCAAATAGGGAATTGTGACATATCGTTATAATGGTTAATAAATTCGAAATCCACAAAAAATTCAACTGGTTTCCGTTCTAATTGAATTTTGTTTAAATTCACTGGTTGGTGATTGGTGTTACTATAGACCATATTGTAAATGATTTGTTGGTAGTGTTGGTTTAGATTTAAACAGCTATTATTCAGTTGATCCCATTGTGTGATTGTTTCATGGGAGTCGTTCCATAATTTAGTTCTTTCACTTGGACCGATATTCCACACAATGGTTAGATCCTTGTTTTTGGTGGCAAGTTGATGTTTAAATGTTGTCCATGGATAATCCACTGCATTTTTCATATTCGGGTATAATTCTCTGCGGCAAGGTGGATCAATTGACCACTGGCCTCCAACGGTATGCAATTGGTTTATAAAATCGAGACATTGCGCGATTTGTTGCTCATATTTCTTATCCCGTGTAGTTGGATGGACTAATCCAATACTATTGAGGCTATTAAAATTCTCATATGTGACGCTTTTAGAAGTATATGACGTATGCGCCCCTAAAATGAAACTATAGTCTGTAAATGTACCAATTTTTTGGTCTTGTAAAACTTTATGTAGATGTATTTGTTCCATTTTGGCTTCTTTATGCCCGCTTGATGCATTGAGGACATATAAATTTTGGTTACATAGTTTCAAGTGACAATCCTTGACTTGAATAAAGGTATAATCATTTGGACTATAAGGTAAATTAGCTTCTTTAATTTTTTTATATGCTTGAGGGAAAACAATAGATAGATATTGACTTTGAATAATAATATCATATTGTCCTAACATCTGATTAACGGGATTATATAGTACACCGTTACAAATCAGTGGTATTTTGCGTGATAAGGCATCATATGTTTGTTTTAATTGACCATAAGCAACTCCTTTGAGGTTATAATGAGGCATATCGATATAGTCTGGGCAAGGTAAGTTAATAAACCCGTTACATGTTTCTTGAAACACATGTAAGTATTGGTTGATATTTTCCTTAAGGTGCCAACTATTTTTGAAACTATTGTTTGAGAAAGTGTCTTTCTTGCTCATATCACCATATAAATTGAGCCAATCTAGTAACAGATCATTATTGACAAAATTTCTGTATTGTTTCTGAGTATTGATATGAGGCTGGTTTAAATATTCTTTAAAGTTATTTAAAGCTTCGTTAGTGCTGCGGCATTTCTTAGTTGGGGGAAGATGAGCATCTATTAGATGCTTAAACGAGTTGAGTTCTGGTAGGATTTGAGTAGTAAATAGGTGCTCATCGTATGTGATGAATTGGTCATAATATGTATGTTGATCATCCAGTCCAAACTGGTTATCACTATAGAGACAACCATCAAGAGTTAACCCTAAGGCTCCAATTAGGTTTGTCCAGACATATAATTGCGTTTGAATTTGGAGCCAATACCGATACGGAACAGTCTGTGTCAGACACCGTTTGAAAGGGCATTTAATTTCAACCAACCATAAATGTAACTGATTTTTCTCATCAACACTGATTAATAAACCATCAGGTGATGCCCCAATATGAGTCATAGTTGGGTGAAAGCTCAATCCTAAATCAATTAGGGTTAGGATGTTTGTATTTCTTTTTTTAAGTAAATTTTTAGCAATGGGTTCATAATGAGTTCCCCAACGCGTGGCTTCATTATCAACATCATCGGCTTCATTATCAACATCATCGGCTTCATCTGACACCTCATCCTCATCAACCACGTCAGCTTTAGCGGATTTTTCTTGATATAATTGAGCTGGTGTTTTGAACGGATTACAATTGAAAATTGTTGTGGTATCAGTAGCAGAGATGATCTTTTGTTTGATGTCATACCATGCTTTAGTCTTTTGTTCAATCTGTGGAATTGTCATAATTTTATCAACTATGGTATCTACCATAGTTACACAGGTATTTCCTAACTCTAAATCATTTACGAAAGCCATTTTACTTGCTAGTGCTTGTTCTTTGGAACTTAAAGAGTCTTGTAAAGCTCTTAGGGTAATAAGGGTCTTTGAATTTCAATTTTTGTGTACTCTTATATTTTGCTTGTTCAAGGTTTTGTCATGTCCACATTATTACTAGCGTATCTAATATCATAATCAAATTATGATATTATAAATTATTTGAAATATTCATTTTTCATCAGATGTTTGATTTTATTAGTGCATCTGGTAACGGGATGACACGTGTCTCATCTCGTTCAGTTTGTACTACGTGTATCTTTTTACGTACAATTATCTTCCGTTTAGGCTTCTCTTGTGCCGCTGGTGCTTGTGCAGCTGGTGGTGCTTGTGCAGCTGGTGGTGCTTGCGCAGGTGGTGCTTGCGCAGGTGGTGCTTGCGCAGGTGGTGCTTGCGCAGGTGGTGCTTGCGCAGGTGGTGCTTGCGCAGGTGGTGCTTGCGCAGGTGGTGCTTG
>Ga0209492_1000218_pt1 | contig 18884 bp, 37 predicted proteins | sample PPLLak12cMay2015_FD_187253 | JGI IMG/M metagenome (GOLD analysis project Ga0209492, IMG submission 187253) | Freshwater sediment microbial communities from Prairie Pothole Lake near Jamestown, North Dakota, USA - PPLs Lake P7 Core (1) Depth... | ecosystem: Environmental > Aquatic > Freshwater >... | reverse complement strand
AGTGAATGAAGAACCTTGAAAAGGACTTGAAGTATCAATTATTAGCTAAGAATGCCAATACTAGAATGTTTATTGGTGCTGCTGTAACTTTGGCTGCATTTGCATTAGCTAAGTCTACTGGTGCCGACGATGACTTATACGATTGGTTAAAGAAAAACCCTTGGGCTAATAAGTACATGAAGAAAACAAATCCTCCCGCTGTGCAGTTTATGTTAGCTCAAAAAGATAAAAAACTTGGAGAGTTCTTAGGTCAGCAGATGAATATAAAGGCAGACGCATTTGATGAGGGTAAAAAAATCCAACAAGCAATGAAGAATGCCGCATCTGGGAAAACTCAGAAGGCGCTAGGAGGTGCTGGTCAGTTAGCTGGAAGTAGATTATCTACACCAATTATACCTTGGAGAGTAGTAAGAGATGTTCGTGATATTTACAGAGGACTTAATGGACTACCAGCTGTAAAACACGAGTACAAAGCTAGCGGATTTGCAAGTGGATATTTTCAAGGAGGGATGGTAGAGCAGCTAGGGTTAAGACCTGAAGACGTGAAGGATACGTCTGGAGGAAGACAGTCATCTGGAAGTAGAAGCGAAAGCGGAAGTCGAGAGTCGTCTGGAGCTAGAACTCAGAGTGGAAGTAGATAAAAAAAGCCTCCAATTAAGGAGGCTTTATTTTTTAGTCTATTAAGTCATCAATGTCAACATTATGTTCCTCAAATAGCTCATTAATGTGCTCAAATATGATATGAAAGTCATCTTCATCCGTGTCGTCAGCCTTTCTACTGCATTTTTTATAGGAGTTATTTTTTAACTCCCATAATAACATAGCCATATCTTTTGATTTTATGCACCTCTTAAAGTCTTGGTTCTCTTCAAAGTCATTTAAATTCCAAGTAATTACTGCTTTACTCATAGTGTTATTGTTTTAAGTGAGACCATGTTTTATTAGATTTTATATTAAAAAAAGAAGATGCTGATATTTTATATTTAGATATTATTTCGCTATTTTTTAAATTATCATTAATCATTTTTTTTATTTGAATTACATCTGTCTCCGTTAATCTATTATTCTCCCTTCCTCTATTTTTTCCAAAATTAGGATTATATATTAGTGCTTTTTGTATATTTTCAGAAGGAGTACACCACTCTAGATTTTCTACTCTATTATCATCTTTTACATTATTAATGTGATTTACTTCTTTTTTGTTATCTATATTAGGTATAAAGTGTTTTGCTACAACTCTATGAGAAATAAATGTATATCTTTTTTTATTTTTATATAACATTAATTGATTATATCCGTTTGAATAGTATGTTGGTTTTAGGATTCTTCCCTTTTTTACATAAGACTTTCCATCGGTTCTATTTATAACAGCATCTTTACTTCTAAATCTACCCATATTAGATACTTGATAATTTTCTTCAAAATTAATTACATCAATCCATATTTCTCTCATATTGTAGTATATTTATAAGTGTCCTTATTTATAATAATTAATTGAACTTTTCCATTTGGATGTATAATTGCGTTTGCGTGATTCCAACTACTTAACGATTTATTATATCCAACCCTTAAGTCTGTCATCGTTCCAACACATACGTGTCCATCTAGTCTTAAAGGAGAGTGAGTATGTCCTGTAATAGTTTTAGTATTCATTTGAGCAAACTGAATAGCACTTCCTCTACTTCCGTTAGCTCCCATATGTCCGTGAACCCCAAGTTCCCAATCTAAAACTCTAAGACTATCATCAATACCTAAGCAGAACGCATTAGTTACTCCAACTTCTTTTAAGTACATTGGAATAACTCCCTTGTTGTCTTCATTAAACGCCAATGATGTAGCTAATTGTAAGTACGCCATCTTGTTCTTAGATTTTCTCCAATCAACATCGTTTAACCATCTGTCAAGAAATTCGCAATGGTTACTTCTTACAATTCCAAAGTTATATTTAGAATGCGTTTCAAAGAACTCGGACAAATTAAATAGTTCTTCAAATAAAGAGTCTGTTCCATCCTCCTCACGCTTAAGTAATTGGAATGGATTATTTCTCTCGTGATGGCTAATGCTATGTCCATTGAATGCGTCGTGTAAGATAATCTGACTACACTTTAATTTACCTGCCATTTCAAATGACGCTTTAAGCGCTCCTTCATTCGTTTCTCCAAGGTGTAAATCCCCGAATACTATTACTGTTGGTTCATTATGCTTTTCTACAAATCCATCATAAACTGTAAGCTCTAAATCATAAAACGAACCGTTTTCATCAGCAGTAACTTGCCTAACGTGGAAGTTCTCTCCATCAAGTTCTACAACTACGAATCCTAGTGTGTGGTGAAACTCGCCCTTTTTACCAACTTTTGTATCAGTATAGTTTTCTACAGAAACCGATCCAGTTGTTAATAATAGTTTATGAGGATAACCATCAAGAATTGGTAATGACTTTAAATGCACTCTAGGATGCCCTACAATGCACGATTCAAGACCTGTAAGGCCATTAATTCCTGATAATGGTGTAGATGCTGTAGGCTGAATTTTAAGGTCTGATAAGATACATAAATGCTTGTGTATTTTGTGTCTATTAGCATCTAAGTAAGGTAAAACTCTTTCGTGCCAAGAATTTTGCAGTACATCTTCTTTATTCTGTAGTGACTTACTGGCAGACAATGAAATTGGATTTCTATAACGTCCTGCGATAATGTGGATTGATGCGTCAATATGCTTGGCGTATGCCTCAATATTTGTTAAGAAACTTTCGTTAATATCTGTCTCTGATTGGCACCACGAGATTATAAATCTCTGTTTAGACTCATCAAACACTTTCTTCTTAGCTTCTTGAAATACATCTGTTTTTTCAATTTCTATATTATTAGAGACGTTTGTCTTTTCAAGCCAGTGCGAAACTTTTCTTCTAACTCCATCATTGTATATAACATTGTGTAGTACACAAGCCATTTCACACGATTGAGTGATGCCACTTCCATTTAAGAAAAACTCTAATACTGAATCTCTAAACTCTTGTGTATACTTTTTCATATTTCTTTTTTATTATGTTACGATAAACATTATTTACAGACTCTTTATTACCGCCTCTACGGTATAAGTACTGCATAACTATTAATACTCTCTGAAGAGGTGATTGTTTATGTTCTTTCATTTAGTTCTATTTGGATTCTTTTTAAATAAAGTGATAGGTCAAGTGCTTCTTCAAGTGCGTGAGTTACCCAACCCTTAAGGTCTATATCGGTTCTGTCAAGCGTAGTATTATATTTTTTAATACCTACCTGAGATCTTCTCAAAAGATCGTCTCTAACAGCCTCTACTACAAAATCCTTTGGAGGACTAAGTATCTCGTGACCATTAACTATAATATCATTTGTTGTATTTGTTGTGTATTTCATATTTTATTTATTTATTTTAACAAAACCTACAATATTTCCTTTTTCATCTACAATGTCGTTGTATAAACCAAGCCCCTTATCATCTTGTCTATTTACGACATCAATTACAGCATCACTTGTAACATCAGGCCCGCATTCGCAATAAGTAGTATGACCACAATAACACTTTGTTTTTTCATCGTCTAATAATATTGTTACTTTTTGTGTTTCGCATCCCATCTTATGAGCTCCTGCCGCAAGGTGACACTTAGGACATTTCTCAGTTATTATTTTATATCCAGTATCGATTCTCTTGAAGTCTTTAACCTTATAGTTTTTAAATCCAAATGAGTCTAATGGCATACCTCGTGATATATAAGGACCACCCGACGGATCTAATGTATCTATCTCATTTCTTAAGCAATCTACCATCTTAATATACTTTGGATACACGTGGGTGAATGTTTTATCATCCCACGTATGAACCTCAACCTTGAACTCATCAAGTTCCATATCTCCACCTTCTCTTAGGTACTCAGCATACGCCCTTGAGTAATCATTTGGCATACTAAAACTACACCACTCGAAGTTACCTTCCCAAAGAATGTCGTGGTTCTCATCTTCGGTGAAGGTATAAATATCTCCGTATCTATTTTTGTATTCTTTCATATTCTTGATTTTACAAGTTCAAATAGTTTTTGATGAGATGTTGAACCAAAAAAGCCATGACCAACAAGCCCTCTTACTTCGTTATAACTTAAGCAAGGTTTATACTGTATTATAAAATCTCTAGCTCCTTCTTTCGAACTAAAGTATTTTTTAGTATCTGTATCTAACTTAATAACATCTACTTTAATTGGCTCCCAAGCATTAAATGAAGTTTCTTCTTTAGTAAATACCAAATAATAAATATTAGTTATTTCCTCCCAAAACTCATGATGTTCTTCATAAAATCTATGCCCCATCCCCATACTAACATTATACCCCATCCATTTTATAATTTCATCTGAATGTATTGTTCCCAACTCAGGCGAGCCTGGGTAGCACTTCACTAACTTAAATTTTCTCATAACTCCTCCTTATTTGATTGTTGAACATCCTTTAAAACAGCGATAAGAGTCAATATGCTCATATTTAACGCTATTGTATCATCATCACATAGACTCTCGTAGATTTCATCTGTTAAGTCATTGATATTCTTCATCGTACTGTTAATATATTCCATATCTTTTTTTTATCAAATTTATAAACAAAAATGTTTAGTTACATATAAAGTTATTAACAATTCATCCTGACTATTACACTCAGTCTATCGTATACGGCCTCTTCTTTATCAAATGGTATCTTATCCATAAGCTCGTATAACCTATTCCCAGATAACTTCTTAGTTAACTCGTCTATCTTAAGGTTAAGCATTATGTTTTCATACCTTAAGCTATTGAAATCTGTTTCATCTATTTTATCTATAGCATACAATATATTCTTGTACCTATCAGTAAGTTTTCTGTCATACTTCATCCAGTCGTCTATACTATTTAAGCTATGTATTATTGTGGCATGGTCCTTATTAACTGTATCGCCAATAGCTTGAAACGTCATATTTGATACATCTCTCAGTAGCTTATAGTATATTGCTCGTGCCTCAACAAAGTTTCTCTTTCTGGAAACTATCTCAACATTAATACCAGTCTCTAGCTCTATTATTTTCTTAAATTTCTCTATCATTTGGGTATATTTTTCCTTTTGTTGCGTGGAGGCAGAACGCCTCAAATCCTTGTTTTATTAACTCGTCTATTCGATACTCTTGAAGAGGTTTAAGCGTATCGTTACCTTCCTTACACTCTATAAATAGAGTCTTACCTTCCTTGAAGCAGAACAGATCAGGATAGCCACTAACACTAAGTTTTATAGTGTTGATAACTATCCATCCGTTTGCCTCGTAGTGTTTCTTAGTCTTTGTTTGGAACTTACTTGCCATCTAAGTCTTCTTTTAATCTTCTCATAAATGATTCTTCTCCATCGTCTCCAGATAGTAGCCAGTCCATTCTCTGCATATAGATTTGAGCCTTCTTAATAATTTCAGCTCCTATTTTAAACTCATCTAAAACTTCTTGAGGATATTCATAATAGTATCTATCTTCTGGATATTTATTATACCAATCATCATCATGCCAACTATTTTCTTTTAGCTCGTCTTCAGACTTTAGCTTTCCATTTTGCTTAATTAGCCTATCTATATCTTCTGCTATATCAGTAAATCTATACTGAATATATTCCCAGTGTCCTCCACTCATAACCACTTCTTTTTTAAAATTAAATTATAATAGTCTATCGTTTCTTTTATTCCGTCTTGGTTATATGTGGTCCAAGTCTGAGAAGCTTCTTTTCTGCACTGTGCAACTCTCTCTGCTGTATCTCCTTTAGTCTCTCTTGTATAATACAGCCAAGACTCCCAATAATGGTCTGCATCGTATGGTGCAACAAATGTAACTGCTATCTGCCACTTAAGGAATACGAAACTAATCATCGGACTAAACTCGAACCTATACTCATCGTACTTTGTCTTCCATCCTAATGATACAAAGTCAAACCCTATTCTTCTAGGTACTGCCGTTAGGTAACCCTCTTTTTCTTTATTCCTTACCCACTTTCTAGGCAAGAAGTAGGGAGTTCCAAGTGCAATTTTACCGCAATAGAAACTTAGTCTAGGCGGTTTAAACGGTGAGCAATACGCTCTTAAATAATCAAATTCTTTCATAGCTACTATTCTATATGATTATAAATTAATTTCATTACCCACGCGTTTTTAACTTCGTAAAATCCTGCTGTAACACAAGCATCTTCTTCTGTATCAAAATATTTTAGGTTTCCTTCTAAGTCCTTAAAAAAATCCATATTCCTAAGATCTATTATTATATACTGTTCTTTCATAATTTTATTCTTGTAAATATAAGTCGTGATTAAATTTAACTCTATAAGTATATCTATTATACTTCTCATAATTCATTGGTAGGTTCTCTATTGAAATGATCGATACATTTTCAAAAGAGTTTTTTACTTTTTCTATAAACTCAGTTATATCTAAAGTTGATTTTTCAGTAAACTCAGTGGCAACTACTATTTTATGTGATATCATAATCTTTCTTAAAATGTGATAATGTATAAGACTTCTTATTCATTACCGATTTATAAATCTTTCTCTCTATTCCCTTATTACTAAATACCCAGTAGATCTTGTTAAACTTACGGTCCATCGTGGTCATACGATCACGACCCTGCCAGTAACTAGTAGCACTGAAGTCAATGTTATAGAACACTAAAAACTCTGCATTCTGCAAACTTATCCCCTCACGCCCAGATATGATCTGTAGGGCTATTGACTTGTCTGTTGAGTTGAACTCATCCAGATCATTTGTCAAGTTTTCGACGCCAAATACTTGACGTAAAGCCTCTAGTTCAGCAATAAACTTGTAGAATATACCAATCTTAACTCCCTTGAAACGATCTCGTATGAACTCTGCCTTGCTATAATCAATAACCATCGCGTTACCAGACTCAAACTTAACGGTTCCGCTGTACATCTGGTGCAACTTCTGCTGAAGCTTTACTGAAGTATCGGCCAATATAACCTCGTCCTTACCTTGTATAATCAAATCTTTTATCAACCTATCACACATACTATAGGTCGATGGCTTCATATCTACATACAGGCACTCCTCCTCTATAACTGACTCAAACCCTGCTTGTTCCTGTGTGTACGTTATAACGTACGGATTAGTGATAGGCTCTATCTTATCTATGTACGCATTCTTATAACAGGCTGCTGGTCCGTGACTTGTGTACTTAACCTCTGGAATTACGAAGTCCTTAGCCCACTTGTAGAAGTTGGTGTACCTATTAAATGGAGAGTATGCTGACACCCAGTACTGGTGGTAGATCTGACTATACCCCTCTGGAGTTGGTGTACCAGATAAGAATATCATGGGCAAGTGTCCAAACATTTTCTTGAACGTCTTCGTAGCTTTACCTGGCTTAGGTACGGCTCCAAATCTATGATGCTCATCGTGTATTACAAGATCGTAACTACCTGTAAGCTTGTGCATTGACTCGTCATTCATCACCTGCATACGAAAGTGCTTAGAATATCCGAAGTCGGTGTAGTCAGCCTTGATAGAGTTCATAGCGATCTTCTTAGTAAGAAACAGCACACTTTTGGCTCCGTATAGTCTAGCTATCTCCATTGAGGTTGCTGTCTTACCAGTTCTTACGCTCATGCATAGGTAAACAATCTTTTTGTCTTTAAGGATATTGACTCCATTACCAGCGTTATCTACTTGGTAGTCCCTTAAGACCTTCATAACAACTCCTTTTTACCTATTTCGTACTTGGTAGGTTCTTCGATTATCTTTAGAAGTATCAGTAGCTGACTTGCCTCACTGTAATCAATTTCAAATCCTTTAATAGATAGTCCGTTTCCGTGGTCTTCTATCTGTAGTGCTATCTCGCCTCTAGTATGGCTTGTCCAACTGCTTGATTTGCTGTAGTATAGCGTGTGCATTCTGTCTACCTCTTGGTAGTCGTAATCATACTGATCATCAACGAATATTTGCTTCATCTCTTAAATATTTATAAACTCTGTTAAGTTCCTTAGCTGCTAGGTCCTGAGACTTATACAGTACACTTCCTTTTCTTTCTACTATATTAACTCTTATTCCATTCGTGTAGTAGAAGTCCCTACCTTCAGAGGTTATACCTCCCCTACGGATACATATCCGTGCAAAAGAATGCTCAGGCTTAATGTAAACCTGAAAGTCATTCTCTATGCACCAGTTAAAATCTGTCATTGTTATCTTCTTCTCTGAAGTTAATATAACATACTATTCCCATCCCTATTAATACTACGCAAAATATATCATTTTTAGCAGAAAGATAGGCTCCGTATCCAAAACAAGATAAATACTGAATTAGTGATATATATTTCATAATCCTTTTTTATAGATTTCTAATAGTTCTTTTGTTGTACTTGGTCCTACATCATCTACAAATGAATGACCGTTAGCAATCCAATCTGCAAATCCAATAGCAAATTCATCTTGCTTTTCTCTTTGATATTCAGCACCGTCAAGAAATACTGATTTAACTAAATAACAACCTAATTCTTCAGATACATCTAAATGTCTATTTGCATATTCTTTTGCTAATTCTTCTATTGTTTTCATTATTTTAAAATTTAAATTCATCGTTAGTTTCTTCCTCGTCATTACTGCTTGCATCCTTGAACTTAATCCATCTACCGATGTTGTTACGGCCTTCTATCGGTACAACCCCAGTCATAAATACCCCGTAAGATACTAACCATCTGTAAAATACAGTTCTTGATATAGTCATCTTAGCTTTTGGAGCAAAGTCTGGATTGTCTTGGATAAAGTCAAGATATAAATCTTGCTTATATAAAACATCACCCATTGATATGACATTTGTTCCGTCCATAAGACCAACCCACTCAATAAACTCGTGACACGTGTCTGCTGATAGTTTACGTATCTTAAGATTCACGAATTCGCTTTTTACTAACCCTGAAGTTAGGTATGCTTGTAAACATCCAATCATATAATTATCAAACTTTGACCACTCGTCTTGATTCCAATCCGAGAATAATAATCTACCGAACTCAACCTCTGGGGTGAATGATTTTCCGTAAAATTGCTTGAACTCTAATTCCCACTTACGTCTTTCAAATGAATTTCCTTTACCTTTAATAGCGTAATTTGTAGTGATTACAACTTTTGGAGAACGATTAAATGGTAGCTTTATAGCGTCTTTATTCTTTTTCTCAACCGTAATACCCTCAGTAATAACACTAAATAGCCTCTCAAAGTCAAAGTTTTTCTTAACGTCATCAAAACACAATATTTGCGTTCCTACATTAACCAGTGAATAGTTAAATGTTTTGTCAAAGCTAAATGACTTACCGTCAATAACTACCGACTTTTTCATTTGAGATATAGCGTTCACAAACAGCCCTTTACCTGTTCCTCCTTCTGGATTTTCAGTAATAACCTCGTCATTTAAGATTACAGCTGGGCAGTAAGATGGATTCTTATAACTATGTAATAAATATCCAATGGTACTCTCTACTGAGTCAATACGACTTTTTTCTGCACTTGATACATTTGATATAAATGTCTTGAAATCACAACTTGAAATCTCGCATATATTAAAGTCTCTGTTTATAATCTGCTCATTCCAAATATAACCACCTAAATCAATGTAGTCGATAGTAGTGACAGTATCTTTATCTATCTTAACTGCACAGTTTTTATAGTACAAATACGAAGCGTCTTTATCGTCCTCCATAAAATATACATTAACTGGAGACAGCAATGACAGAAAATCTTCCTTAAACACCCTTGTCTTGTCTGCAAAGAAATTATAAACCGATAAGTCATCAATTGTTTCTAAATAGTTTAAGATAAAATCTTTAATCTCATCCTCTGATGTATTGTCTATCAGGTTATTAGTTACCTTTACAAAAACAAAAGTTTTAGTACTCTCTGGGTAGAATTTATAGAATCCATTGTCTTCTAAAAAGTCTCTGAATGAGTGGTGAATAATGCTTATAGCTCCTTTATCTGACTTATTCCAGAACTTCTTACTTCCCTGATCCATATTGATAGCTTCAATTATATCGTCAATCGCAATATCTGATATATTAGCGTCTATAAGGTCTGACTTAATGTCGCTCTTTGATGCTCCTCCTCTTATTTTTCTTCTTACCTGAGCAATTCTATCATCGTCTTCGTAGAACTTTGTACCAAACTTTTGTGTTTGTCTATAAGCTGATTCAATAATAGTCTTAATCTCTTGCATTGGGAAATCCTGACTATCAAACTGCCCCATAACATATTCAGCTAATGACTTGCTAATACCGTATTCATTAAAGGCTGATGCCAATATAAATACATTGTTATTACGCTCACCATCTACCAATCCGTATTTCTTAACCCACCACTTCATAAGAATATCAATAATTTTATTCTCGTTAGTAATTGGTATTGTTGGCTTTGATAATGATTTAGTCATCTCAACGTGCTCGTATTCTGATATGGTATTCCATAACTCGCCTGAGGTATTTACGAAAATCTCTGGATCGTACGACTCGTAGCATACCCTTGATATATTCTTTGATGTCTTATCGAAATACTTTGAGTTGAAGTGTTTTTCAAGTGAGTTGAAGTAGTTCTTGTGGTTGTCTACGTCTCTTGGGATTCTTACGATAACTTTAAGTCCATTCCCAGACGGGGAAATAAACACGGAATACGTATACTTGTCTTTTGAAATCTTGGCTTTATCAGCCTTCATTTCTTTCTCTGTGACATAACCGTCAAAGTCAAGGCAAATGAACCCTGAATGCTCTAAAATAGCCTTGTCCTCACGCTTAGTGAACTTCCCTGAGAAGCATACCGCAGGAAGTTGTTGTTTTAATATGTTACGAGTGGACTTATCCTTCTCGTTGCGAATACCTTCGACGATGTCTTTAGAGGCACCATTCTGTATTCTGTCAAGCATCACACCAATCGTCTTGAAGAACGGTGTTGATGTTGACTTTATGTCTTTAAAGATTGTTATTTCCATATAGTCTCTATTATATTAATTCTTCTATTTAAACTACTTCCAAGTTTTTCAATAGCGTCTCTTGTTATTTCTTCGCTACAAACTATTATTATTTTTGGATTTATATAAAACATTGATTTGCAAGGTCTTTCTACTAATACATAATTATACGTACTAAAAATAATATCTTCTAACTTGTAAATATTATTAACTTCGTCAAATATTATAACTTCTGTGTCTTCGTCTCCCATAATAAATGGAAAACTACCTTTTAGTGATGGTTTAACTCTAATTGTGTTATGAAGTCTACAAGCCATTGCTTCTGCAACTCTTGACTTTCCGCTACTTCTTTTTCCTATAATTACTGTTGTTTTCTTCATAATTTAAAACGGACACTCCGATTTTTTAGTTATTAATTGTTGGTACTCTCTTTTTATTTTTTCAGCAGTAGCTTGTCTTACAAATTCTGCGACATTTATTTTATAACTTGCTAATTTATTAAGAGTACAATCTTGAACTTCTGAAAATTTTATAGTTCGTGGTTTATTATATTTTACTGGTCGTGGCATAGATAAGTATTACTTTTATAGCGGTTAGCAAGTAGTTAGGGCAAATACTATATTCCGCAATACCCAGAATCACATTCATTAAAATCTTCATCAAATAATTCGTTTTGTACTCCAAATTTTAAAACAGATTTATAACTCGCTTGTGAATTAAATTTGTTTCCTGTTTTTTCTTCTTGCTTAATGAACCAATTAAAAGTATCATTATCTTTTTTTGCTATGTGAGATAAAAACAAAGGATTTCTATTTACGCATCCTACACAATTATTTCTATAAGCAAATCTTACAGGTTTATTTTCCCAGTAATTATAAATAGTGTCTTTTTGGATATTATTTTCAATCAAAGGAAATTCCGCATATCTGTAAGCTACTTCGCCCCATTTATTTTTAGTATCATTTGTATTACGACCTATTACACATTTAAACATTTCAAGTCCGTTTTCGTCGGCTCTTTCCATTATGTTTTTTTTGCGGTTTATTTCCGTTGGTCTTAATCCTAAATTCATTTTAACAGGTAGCTCAACATTGTTTTTTAAGTAGTTGAAAATGGGTGTTATTTTCATATCCGTAGTGCAAAACCTTGACATCATATTTGGCAAATAATTACCGTGATTTTTTATCACTTGCTCAAATGTATCTCCAGTAATCCAAGTTATTTTATTTCCTGTAAATTGTTCCAAGTCTAAAATAGTATAGATTATTTCATCCATTTCAGCAGTTCCTATAAACTCAAAACCTAATTTATCAGAAACGAGTTGTCGGGTTTTTTCATCCTTCCCTTTCATCCATAAATTATCAGTGTCTTCAATTCTAACTAATGAAAACAAATCAATGTCTGCTGGGTAATGTTTGGTTAAATAAGCGGAAGTTTTACCGCCTGACACACTATTTACTGTTTTCATAAATCATTTTATTTATAATTTCTGTTCCATCTTCAACGCTGTATAAATCATATACATCTTTCTCGCATTTTTCACATTCAACAACCCATTCACTACCATAATAAACTGAATGAAATTTATGTAAGCATTCTTTTTTAACATCCGTACTTGCCCTAACACTCGTTTTGCTCAATGCGGGATTTTTTGTATTATCGTTTTTCATTTACTTTTTGTTTAATTATTAAATTCAGTTTTCATAAGTCCCGCACTAAGCAAAGCGAGGGAACGTTACAGGAAATGATTAGAAACTGCATACACAATTGAAATCATCTTCGGTTTCTAATTCCATTTCAATAGTTCTTGGTAATTCTGATAGTTTTACTAAATCAGCAATTGATTTATGACCACGAAATGAAACGCTATTATATTTTTGTTCTTCTTTTTCAAACCATTCAATAAATCTTGTGCCGTGTAATATGTTTTCAATTAAATTATTATCTGATTTTTTCCAGCATAATTCACAGTTACCATATTTACCGTGCATTTCTAATTTAAACGGTTGTTTTTTCCAATATTTATTTAAGTCTAATTGCGATATTGGGGTATAAAAATCAGTCAATAAAGGGAAAATCTTTTGCTTTTGCTCTTTGATTTCAGCCCACGAAATTCGTTTTGGCATATCTTCTTTTCTAAATCCTATTGCGATTTTATATTTATTCACTCCGAAAATATCATCACATAATTTTTTAGCAGGAAGCGTTTTTAAATTTTCAGAGCAATAAGGTGCGTCTTGGTTTGGTAATCCCTCAAATATTCCTTTGTTTTTATGTTCAATCATTTTAGAAAATGGCTTTGCAGTCATATTCATATTTTCCCAATCAACAATTTTATATTTTACCCCAGTTCCTAAATCATTTGAATAAACACCTTCAATTTTCACTATTGGCATTTCCCAATGCTTTTCAATGTTTTTAAGAAAATCAATTGTTTCAGGTCTTTCCATTCCTGTATTACAAAAAACAAAAACCTTTTCATAATTAGCATATTTTTCATTTGTTTGAATGTGCCTAGCCATCATTGCGGAACTTCTACCACCCGAAACAGTTACCATTAACGCCCCATCACTTCCTGTAACAGCCGTTTGTAGCAATTGGGTATCAGTCTTAAATTCAATCTCCATTTTGTACTTGGTTTTATTAGTTATTAATTTGGTGTCTTGGCTTATTTTTCCCAACTGCTACAAGCGTCGGATCGTTACCTGCAAGGCTACCTGACAGGGTTTCCATCAGCTTTTAGGTGTCCGTTTAAAATCACCCAAAGATTTTTTGCAGCAAGACGAACTTTTGAATAGGTTTCATCACTTTGAAATCTATGGTCGCCTAAATCATAACCTAAACTATATTCAATATCTTCCCACTTTTGGGAGTAATCAATATATTTTAGAATGTAAAACATTTGTGCTTGTTCGCTATCGTGTTTCATTGTTTTTTTTATTTAAATTTCTTACTTATAAATCGCCCAGCAGGTAACAGTCGCTATATTTCAGCGTTTTATTTAGTGGAATTATCAGTGGTTAATAATATTTTGTTTTCGGCAGAAAATTTACGGTTACAAGCCACGCCGAAATTATAGCGACAAACCGTTATATGCTATGGCTGAATAGTGCAATCCCGAACATAAGCACCACAAGAAGGACAATTATTTACCCTCCATTTTATATTGTCTTTTTTATCTTCAATAAAAGGCATTATTTTAGTTCCATCTTCTAAAATCATCCAATTAATATTCATTTTTTCTAAATTACCACAGCATATAACAGCATTTTGTGGCAATTGCTGGGTTTGGGCTGGTTTTTCCATTTTGTTTTTTAATTTAAAGTTTAATATATATTTATATGGTCGGTGTTAAATTTTCCGCAACTGACCACAAGATGCATAACGTTTTCTTCATACTCCCATATTGGGCGTTCATAAATAGCAATTAATCTTTCTTCAAAATCAACTGATACTATTGGATATTCTTTTTCTTTGTAAATGCAAACCATTTGCCCTGTAAATCCTGTTTTGTCAAATTCTTCTATTGTCATTTTATTGTTTTTATTAATTAATAATTGTGTGAAAAAAAAGCCGAGAATATAACAATAGCTACAAGTCAGCAGCCGAAATCTCGCTCATAAATAGGCTGCCGTCGTGTAGCAACTCCGTTACTTTAATTTATTTTTCCATTGCTCATAAATCCAAGTGTTTACCCATATAAATAATATGAAGAAACATCCCACTAAAAACGCTGCTATATTTTCCATTAGTCTTTAAGATATCTAATTACAGTTTCTTCAAAATCATCAATTTGCCTGTCTAATAAGTCAGTTGCGTCTACTCCATTTAATGTAATATCGTAAATTTCAAATTCTTCATATTCTTCTGGATCTTCTAGCGTTGCTCTCATTGGTGGAGAATAAGTAAATTTATACTCAAAATCGTGTCCTAAATAATTTATTGTGTGTTTCATAGTATATTGTTGAAAAAGCCTCCAGTTACGGAGGCTTGGTTAGTTTTAGAATGGAAGACTATCGTCTGCCTCCTGTGGTTGTTGTACTGGTGCTGGTTTCTTAGCTCCATCAGAGTCATAGACTACCTTTCCATTTCCTAAGAAATTTCTGTCTACCTTAGCTTCTCTTTCTTCTTTAGACTGAGACTGCCAAGCAGAAACAGTGTTACCGAACTTGTCAGGAGTATCGTTGAGCGATACTGTTAGGTTTAAATAAGTTCCCTTCTCTCCAGAAATTAATTCTGATTTGTTGATTTTAGTAACATCGATACTAACTGATAATAATTTTGACATTATTTTATTTAATTTAATTTATTGCTTACTCTTAAAGGTTTTCAGCTTCCCCTATTACTTTATTATTTTTTCTATTATTATCTTCTGCCCAAAGCGGTTGGAAGTTTGTGTAGTGGTTAAGTTTTATTAGATGTTCCTCGTCTGTTGCTCGTGATACTGGGTAAATATGGTCTAAGTGCCAAAGCCCTTGATTCTCCCATGTCATACCCTCTGTAAATTGATTTTCTAAGTGTTGTTTAAACTCTTCGTAAGAACAACCTAGTATTTCGTAAGTTCTTGATTTTTTAGTGTAGCCCTTACCCTTTATTGATATATTTATTAATGTTCTTATATTACAAGTTAATTTAAATAAAGGATCGGTTAACTTTCTATTTTTATTATAAATACTTCTTTGTTTGTTTATTTCTTCTTTATTGTCTATATAATATTCTTTTCTTTGTTGGCTTATTTGTATTTTATTGTCTATTTTATATTGCTTAATAACATCTATGTTATTTACTCTATATTCTTTTTTATATTCTGTTAAATATCCTATATTATCTATATAATATTCTTTTAAATATGTTTTTATTTTGTAATTATTTTCTGCTCTATATTGTTTATTACATAATTTACAGCAACTATTTATATTGTCTTTAGTTGATTTATCTTTACTAAAATTACTAATTTCTCTTGTAACCTTACATTTTCTACACGTCTTCATATTATTAAATAACAAAATCCCATCAATTTGGCAGTATTGTGAGAAGTGCCTCCTTGACAGGATTATTAAATATTTTATATTATAATGCTTCTCACGTCATTACGTTACAAATATACGAAAAATTTATCATATATTTTCAGTTAGCACTACGGCAGGAATCGAACCTGCGTCCTTAAGTAAAATGCTCAAGATAATACCACTATACCACGTAGTTAATCAAATTATTGTGGATTCAAACCACTTACAATCTACTCGCAGATTAGCCATTACATTCGGCATCTTCTAATTTGAAATGCAAATATACAAATTATAATGTCTCTTTGATAAAATAATTATTAATATCTTCAGTTTTATTTTTACCGTAGAACTTTTCGTATATCTCTACTGCTCTTAAAACCTTATCTCTACCACCTAATACGAAGTCTTCAGTAGGCTCGAATACACCCAACTCGTGCGTTGTCTTGTCAATCACATAGAATACTAAGGGCTTGTCAAAGAATTGTTGGTATAAGTAGGCCTGAGAGTCATATCCGTATTTTTTGGCAGACCACCTAAAGTCCTTAATATTTGATGTGGTTTTAATATCAATTACAATCTCGTCAGTTACAATGTCTGCCTTTCCTTTGAACTTATGCCCAAATAACTCCATTATCGCAGGTTCCTCATATAAATTTCCATCTGCATAAATATTCTCGTAGAAGAAGAAGTTTGACTTTATAACTCCTACCATTTCTTCTAAATTGTCTACCTCGTTTTTAAGAAGTAATAACTTTCCCTGAGACGCATCTTTGTAAATATTTGTGTTCCTTGTACTTGCCTCGACAATATCGAAGTTGTTCAACTTCTCAGGCTCCAGAAGTGCTGTATGGAAGTAGCTACCTTGTAGCATTGGCACTGTTGGATCCTGTTTCACTCCGTATAACTTTGGGTTGCTTAATAGAACTCCTACCGTACTATTCGATAGGAATTGCGATCCGTATTCTCCGTAATAATCTTCGTCATTTCTTAATCTATCCAACATACTTTGATAATTCTTTTTTAGTTATTGTATCTATCTTGTACTTCACTTGCAAGTTCTTAACTATTGGTGCAAGTCCTAACTGCTTGTTAGCCTTGATATAGTCCAGAACCTTATCCCAGTTTGCATCTCCTATTGTCAGATCCGTTAGCGTTACTACTTTAGGAGCTGATGCTGTGGTTATTAAGTCTTCTCCGCTCCACATTTGAAGACCTAAGCCATGTAATGCTAATGCCTTAACTGTGCTTCTCTGAATTGTTTTTGACACCTCAAAGGATGTAACGTCTTCAATCTTAATTGACTTGTTGTTGTAGCTCATAATCGGAAGGTAGTCGATATGTTCTAGACCTTCTATTACAATCCCCACCTTTACATATGCCGACTTGCCGTCGTTGAAGTAGTTCAGTCCCGTCATACTGTCCTCGTACACAATTCTTTGTATTGATGGGTACTTCTGCTTTGCAAATCCCCACGCGTTAGCCCAACTAAGGTAGTTCTGGTTACCCTTCTTCTCAATCTTAGACTTAATGTCTATTTCCGATAATGTTTTAAAAATTTGTTCCATTTTATTTGATTTGTTTAATTATTTGTCTAACTTCTTCGATTTTATTCAAGCAATCCTTAACGTCTTCTGATCCCTCTAACTTTAGGTCTAGGTATTTGTTAAGTGCCTGAGGCAGAGACAAGAAGAACCACTGATCACGGTGAATGAAGTCCACCATCTCGCCATTCTTCTCGCGTTGTCTTGGTTGTTGAAAGTTTAGGATTGTTCCTGCTCCGTCTGTGTCAATACTGTAGTTGTTGTCTAGTTTCATCTTATTTGTTTTTTAAAATTTCTATTTGTCTCTCTAACTCTGCAATCTCTGTTGAGTGGTCTGGTTTAATTCTATATTTTCTGTCAGGTGATAGTTCCAACCACTCGTCTAATATTTCTGAATAGAATTGAAATACATTTAATGGTTCAATTCCACAAGCGTTTAAGAATATCTGCTCGTTCCATTCGTCGTAACATTTATCTGCCCAAGCAGTTGCATATTCGTATGGTAAATTTGTAATGCTTGATTCTCTGTAACAATTAACTAGATAACTAGACTTATCAAAATTTGTTATCAGATCACAAATTGTTAATCTGTCTTTAATTGCGTCAAACTGCTCTTGACTGCATCTCATTGCTATTTTCATATTGCTTTTTTTAATTTGATTACTTCACTTAATTTCTGCATTATTGTGTTCCTATACTCTTTAAGCATATTATAGTGCTTTAGGTTGTTCCTTGAGGCAACCTCGTTACGTATCTTTATAGATAGCATATCTAAGGTATCCTTGTAGTTGCTCGTGTTTACCTCGTAGACTCCCTGCCTGAACCCCTTATCAAAGAATACTTGGTACTGGTCTTGGGTTACCTCTCTGTAAAAATCCCCGCCCTTATTTGTGTTGTACACGGTGATGTTGTTGTCCTTGTTCTCTACCTTTACGCCCCTGAAGACCAAAGATACTGAATCCCTTGTTATAATCCTAACACTTAGCCTATCATTGTAGGCTTGGTTAAAAATTTGCTCTTTCGTGTTCATATTGTTTTATTATTTGTAATTTGTTATCTAACCTTACTCTGACTATTGCCTTGAGTAGTTTTAATACGTTTTTACGCCCTCCTAAAGCATCAATTTCATTTTGTGATACTCTGGTCATTAACCGAATACTTTTTACCTCTGAGGGCTTCATAGATACATTATTAAGTTGTCGTCCTGTTCTTCGATGTCGTATTTGCCACATGCGGTGTTGTTGACTGATAGCGAAAATGTAAATGTATTACATATTTTTGATGCTCGTCTTATTCTTACCGTTGTGTCTATTGTTGGGCGTTTAAATATAACTCGATCCCATTTT
>Ga0209492_1000213_pt1 | contig 18979 bp, 17 predicted proteins | sample PPLLak12cMay2015_FD_187253 | JGI IMG/M metagenome (GOLD analysis project Ga0209492, IMG submission 187253) | Freshwater sediment microbial communities from Prairie Pothole Lake near Jamestown, North Dakota, USA - PPLs Lake P7 Core (1) Depth... | ecosystem: Environmental > Aquatic > Freshwater >... | reverse complement strand
CTTCTTCTTCCTCTTCTTCTTTATCTTCGCCCTTGCCTTTCTTTGCTTTCTTTGTCTTTGGATGCATTTCTTCCTCACCTTCCTCTTCTTCAGAAGCTTCAGAAACTACTTCCTCTTCACCATCAAGTTCATCATCTTCTATGAGATCTTCATCTTCCTCAGATTCTTCCTTCATACCTTTCATAGGTTCTGCAGCGGCAGCCTTTGAATTAACAACATCTCTGACTTGAGCAAGAGTTCTTCCTGGTGTGGCGAGTTTGTTAGAATCGTCATCGGGTCTTGAATTTTCTGGAGTAGGACCACCGAGATCTTCCCAACTACCAGTTTGACCAGGAGTAGTTACTCCGGATGAATTCTGGGTGATGTTGTGCATTGGCTCGGCAGATGCAGCTCCTTTGGTTACTACGTTTTCCATTTCTTGTAAATTTCTACCAACGGACATTTGTTTTAGATCTTTATATAATCTATATTTATTTATTAAATCAAAGATTTGTGATAAAATCTTGGAATAACTGAACTTTATGCTCATCAAGTGTTTTTTGATCTACTAGCGTATTAATTCTACGCTTTGTAGATTCTGCAAATTTTTCACGAAGGATTCCTCCCTCCCAACACCATTCCTTTCCTTCAAATATTCCCTGTACAAAAGCATCAGGAGCAGAAGGATCGGCAACGATATCTGCAGCAGTTGCTAACATAAAATCTTCACCGACAATTTTATGACCTTCATTAGTCATCTTTAATGAACCAATACCACGAGAAGAAACACCCAGACAAACTCCCTCACCAATCAAAGATTTTGCAATCTTACCCATCGGAGTTTCGAGAAGTTGTGCCTTACCAATAAAGTTATTTCCCTTTTGTTCAAGAGAAACAATCTTATGAGAAACACGATCAAGATTAACGGTAGGACCCTCAGGATGACCAAGTTCTCCAAGAGCACGACCTTTACGGACAAATGATTCATTATATCTATTTACCTCACGGGCAAGAGTCTGCATTGGATACATTCTTCCATTACGGTTACAAATATCACCTTGAAGGAAAATGCCTTCAATGAACATTCTCTTTTCACTACCTTTTCCTTCGGTAATAAACTTTACTTGTTGGACTTCTTCTGTGATGAGTTTCATTGTTTTATTCGGAAACTAATTGAGCTACTTCTGTTACGCTTATATCTGATCCAGAATCAGAACTTACAGCAGCAACTTTTACACACCGTGCAAGAGTTGATCCAGTTATATTCGGAGAAACCACTGAACTACTATTGAAATTTAGAGTTACTGTAGAATCTGTAATAGCAAGAATTGAATTATATGTGGTGTTAATTCCTGAAGTTGGAGCACCTTCTATAGTTACATAGTCATTAATTTTGAAAGGATTTCCTGCATTTTCGGAAAATGTTACGATAGTGCTAGTACCAGTAGTAATACCTGCAATTTGCTGTCTTGCAAGTCTTTCTTTCAAAACTTCATTTCCATAAGTTGGTATATGAAAAGTATTAATAGTTGCTACTGGTTCAGTTCCGATAGCAATATAAGCACCAGTTTGAGCAACAGAAACTCTTAAATAACCACTTTTTAATGTAATCGGGTTGCTAGAAATTGATGTTCCAGCAACACTAAATCTATTAACAGTTTGAACTACTTTAATTGCCATTATTCTGCATCCTCTGTGCTTGATTCATCATCACTTTCAGATTCTCCAAATAATGAAGATGCTACAAATGGTCTAGAAGTATCAACTCTTTCTGAAGCTTTAGTGAATAAAACTTCTTTAATTTTATTACTAATTTCAGAAGGAGAAGAATCTGTAGCAATCAAATCGATAATTTCTTCCATAAAAATAAGATGTATGTCTATGATCTATTTATATTTCAGCGTTCTTGAGATCTTTTGCTGCTTGTTTTTCGGCATTTACTGCAGCATTAGCATCTTGTTCTGGATTTGGTTCCAATGGAACTTCTCCCATTGCTCCAGATTGTTGCATATCTTCTGGTTGTGCTAAAGGTTCTCCTGTAATTGGATCAACTTGAGATGGATCTGGAATAATTCCTTTCTTGATTTCATCTTCAATCTGCTCATCATTATCAATAATTTCTTGATCGGTTTGACGGAGAATTCTTTTACGAACATACTCTGTCGAATAATATTTTCCAATATAAGGTTCGATAGTTGCTAAAGTTGCAAGTCTATTATTAATCAATTCACTTTCTTTAAGTTCTGCGAATTGATTATCATAAAGGAAATCATATTGAATATGATCCTCCATTCTTTTCCAATCTTCCGGAGAAACGATATTTTTAAGAATCAATTGTGTGCGAAGCATATCATTAAATAAGTTCGCAAAACGCTTTCTTAATCTTCCAACAAATTTTGAAAACTTAAGTTCATCTCTTAGAATTTCTGACGATCTTCCAAGATTAAATCCACCATCGGAAGCAATTCTGGACTCAGGTACTCCAAGTGCTCTATAAAGTTTCTTCTGGAAATATTCAATATCGGCAAGTTCTCCAAGATTTTGTCCACCAGGAAGAGTAGTAATTTCTGTTCCTCTTCCACCTTCACGACGAGGCAACCAGAAATCTTCCATCATAGACATAAACTTGCGATCATCTCTTACTTCTCCAGTAGCAGCATCATAAACAAGTTTATTCCTATAGCGAGACATAACCTCCTTGAGGTATTGCTCTGCTTTTACTTTCGGCAAATTACCAACATCAATATAAAAAATTCTACGCTCAGGTGCCCGTGATAGACGATAGATAACCAAAGAATCTTCAATCATTCTCAGTTGATTGAGTGCTTTAATTGCTTTATGGAGATAAGAAAGAACCGTACCTTTATTGCGATCTACAAGACCAGAGGTAACATAAGTAATTGCATCTTTAGCAATTTTTACTGATTTTTGTCCACCAGCACCAGAAATCATTCCTGTTGGATAATTTGGAGTTGGAGTGTACATAAAGTATTCTTCAATTTCTGGAGACATAAATCTTTGTGTCTCCGTCATTTTATTGAAATTTATTTGATTATTTCCATCCTTCTTTTTTTCTTGACGAATGAATCTCATCTTCATCGGATCAATATATCTCAATTCCTGAATTCCAGTTTGAGGATTCTTTACATCAATTACTTTCAGATAGTATAGTCGCCCATCAACGTACCAATTTTTAAAAATTTCGTGAGACTTCTTATCGAAGTCCATTATTTCCTTTAAATATCTAAACTCTTTTCTAATTGCTTTTTTGAGTGCATCTGATGCGTTTAAATTGGAAAGTTCAATCTCTACTGGAGAATCATAAAGATCACTTACAATTGCTTCATTTACAACATCTTCAATAGCACCATCACACTCTGGATGAAGTGCCATCTCACGATATCTTTTAATTAGATCATGCTCTGTACGATATACTCCCTCAATATCAATATATTGACCATAGAAACCACTAGCAATATAATTATCAACCCCGTCCTCATTAGTTTGAGGAACGGGGGAAATAACGCCTGGTGATTTGTTTTCGCCATTATCAATCGAAAAACCAAAGAGTTTCGCCATATTATAATTTTTAACTCTGTATTATATTCTATTTAGTTGATATCCTCACCGCCAGCAGAAATGCCGTTACCTTTAACTGCTTCCCACCACTGAACCTGAAGTTCTACCGTGAACTCCTGAATACCCTGAGCATCATATGATAGTTCAATAGGAGCAACTTGAGTTGGGAAAACATCATAAAAATGATACTTTCTTAAGGTTTCTCCGGTACGATCCAACTGATAGACAAAAGCATCTGCTTGATATAATGCAGGATTTGTTGTACCTGTATTATCTGAAACACGATTAATTGTATTCATCCACTTTTCAAAAGCAGAACGAATAGCAAAATCGGTATCGTTAATAACAGTGATAGTCCAGGTATCAAATGTTCTATCTCCAGCAATTTTCAGAGTTCTTCCACGAAATGGAACTTCAATTGGAGCAACATTAGATGCTGGAAGATTTGCTGCCTTTACAAGGAATCTTGCCTTTTGGAGAATATCATTCAATCCAGAAACATTAACTGCATCTGGAAAGGAAAGCTCAACCTCAAATAGATTGGGACGAGCACCACCACCAGTAAGTTTACTCTTGAAGTCGGTAATCTTTCTTAAAGGAGGTGGATTTAGTTGATTTCTGGTTGCCATAGTTTTAAAACCTCTAGTTAATTAAACTGATCCGATTACTTCTTCAAAAGCAACACCAGTTCTGGTGGCGATGAAGGTAAGACCGATAAAGTTAATCGATCTTGCTGGTTTAATATAGATATCAGCAACAAACTCATTAGCATCAATAATTGCTGCAGTATTGTTTGTTTCATCGCAAATTACAACATAATCAAAAATACCTCTCTTGGATTGAACATCGCGAAGGAAAGGTTCAATTATATTTACAAAGTTAGTTCTTGTAATTTCATCATTAAATTCAAAGAGTTGATCTTTTGCCGCTGATGAGATCGCATTCTCAAGATAGATAAAGAGTCTGCGAACATTAATACGATCAAATGCGGAAGATTTTCCATATCCTGTCTTATCACCAAACAGAATAATACCTGCACCTGGTGAGAAGATAACTGGATTTACTCTATTTGAATAAAGTTTATCTCTTTGAACTTTACTTGGATTATACGCCAACTTGACTGCATTTAAGATTGTTCCTCTAGAAGTTCCTGCGGGAGAGAACCAAGGAAACTGATTAATATCATTTCTCGCACAAGTTCCGGCAATATCACCATTTAGAGGTACATATCTGAAGGTATTGTTAAACCTATCAAACATATACTTATAACCACTATCAAAGATTGCATAAGTTGAAGATGTAACTGGAGAATAGAAACTAATTACATTACTTGTAATAGTATCATCATCATTAACGGTTACTGCTCCTACAGTATTATCCACTAAAAATGCTTGTCTATATGGAGAAATGAATGCAACAGCATCTTTTCTAGTTTCTGCAACAGTAATAATTTTATTCGCTAATGCCTGTGCAGATTCTTTTGCATAATTAGCAGAACCCATTAATACAAAATCAACTCTATAATTTTCAGTATTTTCAAATAATGTATATCCACTTACAATATCATCAAGTCCCGAACTAAGAGATCCTGCAGAAGTTAAATCTGTCCCTCCGTCATAATTTTTTCCTCCAGATAATGCATAACTATTTGATCCTGCTGCAGCAAAAATTGTATCTTGAGCATCTTGATCCCAACCCGTATCGCTATCAAGTTGAAATTGAGCACTTCCACTATCACTGAATCCTGTAGTTACAACTCCTACTGGTTGCGAACCACCAAAAATATAAGAAGATGCATTATAAAGATACTTTCTCCAATAGGATGGACTTCCTACCGAAAACTCTGCATCTTTTGCTTTCGAAAGTGAAAGATGTTTTTCTAAAATTGTTCCAGCATTTCCAGTTATTGTTCCCTGATCGTCAATAACTATGATATGAACTTCATCAAATCTTGAAGATCTTGCTTCAGCATATGCAGATGTTGATGGACGATCCGCGATTGTATCCCATTCAATTGATCCATTCGAAAGAGTAATTGATTGTTGCTCGAACCAATCAAGTTCTCCAGTATATGCTCTTGTAGCAAATGATGATGCTTGCCCAGTTGTGTGGATAGCAACATTACCGGTCTGTGCTAATGCATATACTCCAGATTGTTGATAATCTACTGCAGTTTCAGTTCCTGCTGCAGAAACGTGACTTACCAACTTTGTCGAAACTGTTCCAGATCCAACTTCGGTAATAATACCTTTCAGATATCCATTAAGAGTACTGGTTGTTCCATTTCCAGGTAATGTTGTTGAAATTGCTTGAGTAAATCCATAACCAACCACAACATTAGTAGTTGTAATTCCGGTTAAAATTTGATCTGCTTTTGCATCAATAATAGCAACTCTAATTCCATTTGCCCAAGATCCGGGATTTCTTGCCGCAATAGTTACATTAGTGATAGTGTTTTCATCATATCCTAATTGATTATAATTCTCTTCACTTTTAATTTTAATACTTGAAGCAGTTCCAACAAATGAATTATTCAGTGACGCATCATCTGCTCTTGAAACGAGTAAAGTTCCACCATAAGCAAGATAAGACGATGCTACCATCCAATGCTCATAATGCTTATCTGTAGAGTATGGCTGCCCAAAAGTGTTAAGTAAGTCTGCCTCAGTTTCGATAGTGGAAGGAGAATCTACAGGGCCCTTTGCAAAAGGTGCAACTAGTGCTCCAACTGCAGCTGATACTGGATCAACTCTACCTACCGTTAAATCAACCTCTCTTACTACAATTCCAGGAGATGCTAAATTTAGTGGCATCTTAATTCCCCTCGCAATCCAAATTTATTCTAAAAGTATTTATAAATTGCCCTACCTTACTACATATAGTCCCACATATATGAGGTATCTCCATACTCATCTAAATGCCATCGATCTCCATCTTGATCAACAAAACTAGTCATTTCATTAATTCCATCGGAAATAAATCCAAATGGTGCCATATCTTGATCAATTTGGTTTTTTTGTTCCTCATAAATTCTTTTACGGACATCATTATCCGTCATTTCCTTAAAATATTCCTGTGCAACTAACCAAGAAAAAATAACCAGACACATTACTAAATCATCATTACACCCTTCTTCTGCTTCAAATGAATTATGTTTTTGGGCAAAAGTTGTTAATTCACTAATAATATCATAATCATTTACCAATAATTTATCATCCTCAAGTAGTAATTTTAAGTTAGAGCAACCTAATTTTTTAACAGCGGAAGTTGTTCTTACTCCAAGTTGAGATTTCTTTCCACTAAATCCAGAACCAACTAATTGCCCTGCTCTACCACGCATTGCACACATAAGAACATTATCATATTCAAGATCATAATGAAGAATATTTGCTACTTGATCTCCAATATCATTTACCTCTACAAGTAACCAAGAATAATTATAACCTCTTCCTACTTCATTGATAATACTGGGAAATAACATCGGTTTAATTTCATTATTTTTATATTTGGCAACTATCTTATATGGAAATTCTGTAATATCAAAAACTACAAATGCTGAATAATCATTACCAAGACCCCTAGCAACATCAACAGTAATTAAATAATCTCTATCTTCACCAGGTTCTTCATAAACATCAAGACCCTTATTTCTTTTTACTGGGTCATCATACATTAAATTTTTTAATTTTGCAGAATTAATAAGAGTATTTACTGACCCCAAAAATTCGCAAAGATGTTCTGCCTTGAATTGTTCTTCACTTGTATTTGCTATAGTTTGTATCCTCCATTCTTCGTCTCTTCCGGGAACTTCGGACCAGTGAACCTCTGTGGGCACAAATGAGTTTTTACCACGCTCTGCGTCGTGCCACATACGGTAGAAGTGATTCATACCTTTTGGTGTGGATACAATAATAACTTTGGTAGATTTACCTGAAGAAATTGTTGGATATACCGAAGCGAAAAAGTCATCTGCGATATGGTTTGGAACAAACGCAAATTCGTCCAAGAAAATAATATTAAAACTCATTCCCCTAACAGCGGATGCAGATGTGGATGCTGCAATAATTTTTGAACCATTTTCTAACTCTAATGATCCTTTATTCCAAGAGACTATTCCCTGTTGCATCCATTTTGGTAAATTCTCATAAGATAATTGCAATCTACCAAGTATCTCTCTTGAAGTGGAAGCTTTATTTGCCAAAATTCCGATATTTACATTATCGTTAAAAACTACATAATGCAATAAGTAAGATACTACAGTTGTTGTGTTATGTGTAGGAATGAATGTTTTTCCGCATAAAAATAAATGATCATCACTATCTACTTGAATACATGCAACTGGGACACTATCAACCTTTTCTATTTTTTGTATATAGTGTCTTTTATTTTGAGGTCTACCTTTTCCGTCAAAATTTATTAATTTAGATTTTCTTGGAAGATTGAAAATATTTTCCTTGCTAGGAAAACGAACAGTATAATACCAACACTGATTGATTAACTTTCTACTTACTCTGGATTTTATTCCTAACGAAGATAAAAGTTCAACAACTTGAAGAATAAATTCATAATTTTTTTGGTAAAATTCAAATGTTTGAGTTTTTGTAATTGAACCATCAGTATCCATCAATCCTCGTAACAATTCCATCCGTTGATCTACTGATGATCGTAGATATATTTGTGGAATATGTTTATTTTTTAATAAATTATTTTCTTTTAATTTTTCTCTCAATCCTCTACACTTAAATCTAATACAATTATTTTCTACTCTCTCGTGTTCAACATCTATTTTTGTTTTGTAAAATTCATAATCATCTTTATGTGCGATGATTCTACCATCTGCAGAATATCCGTCACCTAACCAAACACCAAGAAGATATGGATCTATCTGCAAATCTTGATTTTCTCCGTTAATTGGATTAGAAAATTCAATATAAAGTGATCCTCCTACCCCTTTACCTCTTTTATTATTAATTTTCTTTGAATATCTTGAATATATTTCGTCAGTATTGATAACTTTTTTTCCAGTTCTCCAATAAGAACTATTTACTTCCCACAAATGATCTGCATCAGCAACAATTTCTTCTCCATTATCAAAAAATATTTTGTAACACTGGTGATTAATCATAGTTTCTGTTTTAAATGTTACAGAAACTGGATTTCCATCTGGAGAAAGTATTTTGTCCCCAACTTCAATATCTCCAATTGTTGTCCATCCTTTCGGTGTTGGTATTGGAGTGTCTAATGCTAATGCCTTACCAACTTGGCGTGGCATCTTACATATATTAAATCTATTTTGGTGGAAATTATTGACTAACCTCTCCTGAAATGGCCACATATCAAATCCAACAAGACCATCATCGACATTAACAATTTTTACATAATTTTTCGCAAAATAAACAGGATCTTCTTTACATCTTAAGAACTCAATAATTTGTTCTTCTGTAAATTGAATTGATGTATTTGCTCTCTTTAGATTTGGATTAGAGAGATATGCATCACCCTGTTTAAGTCTAATATCTTCAATTGCCATATTTCTATCTTTTCTCAATACGAGTTAATATATAACACATTAACAATTCCATTTTCTCAAAGATAATGCTTTTCTTGTTGGACGACCCTTTTCATCTTTCATAGGTCCAGGCATTCCGCCCATACGAGCACAGAAAGATTTTCTACGCTTTGCTGATTTTGATCCTGGTTTTAATTTTGATGGTGGAGTAGTAACTGCCATAGAAAGTTTGGAACCTGGATTTTCTCTACGGTAAGAAGCAATTCCTTTTTTATTTAAACCACCTTCAGGATTCTTCCCTTCTTTTCTTTGCCAGGCAGCAGATGCTTCAGTCATAAATTCGCTGAATGATTTTCTTTGTGGTTCGTAAGAATCTGCAGTTTTTACCATAGAAGATGGACTTGATTTTAATGGTGGAAGATCAACACCTACAAGTTTTTTAACCATCTGTGATGGAAGTTGAGATCTTTGGGATGGAGACATTCTCTGCAACTTTTCTTGAGCAGAACTTAATTTATTACTTCCAACATCAAAACTTGGTCCTTCTCCTAGCATTCTACTACCAATACCTTTTGTTGCCCTCAGTGGTTCAGGTTTAATAATATCAATAAATTGTGCATAATGGTTTCCATTTGAATCTTCAATTGATACTGATTCCTTAACACAATTTGGAACCATTTTTTTACCTTTCTTTTTCATTCCAACTTGCTTATATCCAACCCAACACGCCTCATCTACTACATCGTGTTCTCCACTTTCCAAGTAATCTGCTGCAGCATCAATATAATCTGCTGCTTTTGTAATTTTCGATTGAACCCACGCTTCAATATTTCCTTCACCCTTTAGTTTATTCCTTAATCGTTTTGCCGCAGAAATAATTGTAGAAATTTCCGAACGCGCCATCGAGTATTCGTGATCTGTTTCTTTAGACTCATTTGCCGGATGAGGTCTAGTTGTATTATATTTTAATTGATTTGGTGATAAACTTGAAGGAACTGAGAACATATCCCAATATTTGGGACCATACCTACATTCTTCTCTAGTCTCATCTTTCTCACATTTAGGACAGTAACGCACCATACCCATTTGTTCTGAGAGAGGATCATTTGATGACAAATTTACTGATTCTGATTTATTTCCCCAATTAGCAGCACCAACTTTGCGACATTTTACAAGAGCACCGGAGGCATAGGCAGAGGGCCATACATCATACCTTGACTTTACTTTAGTATAACAGGCATCTTTTTTACCACTTCCCTTTCCTTTGATATCCTTTTCTTCGTTCATTTTATTTTCTTGTTTATCGGTAGAAACATAAGTTGGTTTTGCAGCACCTGATTTTTCTTGTTGTGCAGGATCCGCTGCTTTCTTTCTTCTTGCCGCAGATAATCTTTGCGCTTTAGTCATACTTTCTCTTTTTGCCGAAGAAACGCACTTAGGAACACCTTCTCCAGGTTCATCACTTGCACAGGTTCCTCCCGTAACTACATTTACCCAACCAGGTTTTCCATCTTTTGATTTACTTCTATACCAATCACGAAGACCCTCTTCAGTTATTTTTACATCTTTAAACTTTTTATGTTCTTTCTTAGCATCAGACTCCATTTTTTTCAACTTAGTATAATAATCTGGAAACTCATCGAGATGTTGAAGAGCAATATCAGTAGCAAGATCTTTATCTTTAGTATGTTCCTTTTCAATAGCAATACCCATTCTAAGTTGATTTCTAACAAAGGAAACATCCATTCGATGCTTCTTTGCAATATTTTCAACTGTTTGGTGAGATTTTAATTTATGCACTTTAGAAAAATACTATTCTTTATTATTTAGAAAACCTTGTTTAAGTAGTTTCGAAAGTTCGGAAGTTGATCCCACAAAAACTGCATTATTTGTAACACTACTTGGTGATCTACTTGAAGTATCTTCCTCAACATCCTTTAATTTCTTCTGTAAATCAATTAACTTATCTGTAGTATCAGCAACACTTTTAATTAACTGTCCAGCAACTTCATAGGCTCTAGGACTTCCCCCATCACCAGCAAGTTCCATAATTCCATTAATTGCCTCTTGACCCTTCTCAATTAGTGAGTAAAGATTTGCTCTTGTATATTCATAATCCTTCTTAATATCATCTGGTTTTGATACTAAAATTTCAATTTCTGTGGGAGTTTTTTCAACTTCTATAATTTTACTCTCAATATTAAGAGCATTATCGAGATCTCCATAATTATTTTTCATAATTAAATATCTATCTGTTGAGTTGGACTGTAAGTTTTAGAATCATCAAAGAATTCCCAATTTTCATTAAATCCGAAATCATCTCCAGGATTTGCATCAATTGGATCTGGTGTTACGGTATATCTCATTTCTCTCTTCGCAATAGAAGTATCTGTTCCACTATAAAGATCAACCTGAACCTTACGAATAAGTCCATCAGTAGTATCGGAAATGGGGCCAAACAAGTATGTTTTTGCTGTAAATTGAAATGTGTAAATTAATATTCTACGAGTTGAAAAATCTCCTTCATAATCATCTTGAAATGAAACACTATCAAGAACTACTGGGACATCTCTCTTTTCTCCAATAGAATCGACAAGATTAATTGTCATTGTGAATGCTGGTTGAAAAAATGGTAATATTTGTTCTACTACTTGTAAAGCATCATCTTGAAGTTTGGTCATTAAGTTCAATTCAAATCCAATATTATATGGAACAGGCATAAAGACTTTTTTAATAGAACCATCTTGCCCGTGTGCTTTGAATGTTTGAGTTACACTTGCTTTTCGAGTAGCATCATATTGAATAGATGTCATCTCAAACGACATTCTAGGAAGTGTCATTGCAACAGGTTTATTTAACTCTGGTTGTTGCTCTATTCTTGCAAGAAATTTTTGTGTTGGACCATATGCTAGTGGAACTTGAATATCACTAATACTAGTATCACCAGAATTTTTGTGTCTAATATGAATTTGATTAAATAAATTTCCGAACGAAATAACTGTTCTGCGAATAATTTCGTGATAATAGTAAGTATCTAACATTAAAAACTACCAAATGGATTTGACTCTGAAAAATCAACAATAAGATCTCCTTCTCCTTCAATTTCATTATTTTGACTGTATTTATCATAAAGATCCATTTGGTTATATGAAACCACTGAATATCTTGCGGATGATGCTGATCCAACAATAATTTCTCCAGCAAAAAATCCTGGCGTGGTTGCAGCAATTCCTACAAAAGAAACTTTAAGAATTTTAGTATCAAAATCCCATTCTTTAACTCTCGCTCTAGTTTGAGAATTTGATCCAATAATAATTTCATTAAACTGATAATTTCCTACACCAGTTAAAATTGATGGATTGTTTATGGTAACTGTTGGGGTTATAGTATATCCAATTCCAGAATTAGATATGTTTATTGCTGAAATATTTTGATTCAATCCAAGTGAAGCAATACCGACAGCAGTTTGTCCAATACTAATAGATCCATTTATATTTACTACTGGAACTGTAGTATATCCAACTCCACCGTCAGTAATGATAAATTTAATAATACCATTACTTTGAGTTTCTATTGAACAGGTTGCAGAAGCACCGACTCCACCACCACCGGAAATTGTTATGATAGGTGGAGTTGTGTATCCAATACCAGAATTTCCTAAAATAATATCCCTTACTGAAAAACTTCCACCCTTATTGGTTATTCTTGCGATACCAAAGGCATCATTATTTGGATTTCCTGTTGGTGATGTTGAAATTGAAACTATAGGTGCTGTACTATACCCATATCCATCATTATTTAAGAATATTTTACGAATATATCCAGTTCCAATAGTTGCTGTTGCAGTTGCTGTTCTTCCAACTCCGGTCAATAATAAAGTGCTAATATATCCCTGATCTTGAACTTGAGTATCAATTTCTTCAATAGTAGTATCAATAACTTCATCTTCATATTCAAATAGTTCACATTTTATTTCGTAAACATAATTTTTACCTAGTTGATAAAATGGTTGTTCGTGCTCTACAAATTTAACTTCAAATATTCTTTGTCCAAGCGGAAAATATACTAAATCACCTTCTCTTGGTCTAGTTGATAATGTTATTTCTTCTCCACCTTCATCTGCCGCCAAAAATGGGGAAATGAAGTCTTCAAATCTTTCTTTCGAAATAATAATAGTTAGTTCATCTCTCAAACTCATTCCAAATTTAGTTAAGATATCTCCTGCCCCACTATATCCTTCATAAGTTTGGACATACGCTTCAATAGCATAATTATCATCAAATTTAGAAGATTGAATTTCTTCAATTATAGTTTGTTTTCTTACAAACTTTCTAGGAATGTATGTTACCTCTACACCATAAATTTTCAACTGTTCATTAATTAAATCTTGAACAAGTCGCTGTTCGCTTGGTGATCCTTGTAGGAAGAAGGGATTTAATGCCATTATCCAATAAAATCATACGGAGGAAGTTCGTGCTCTAATGCCATTACTTGCTTAAGTTGTTCTAGTTCTTTTTCAGCATCTTCATATATTTCTCTTCCATTAAGTTCAATTCCTCCAGGAAGTTTGACTCCTCTAAATTTAATAAGATTTTGCCCCCATTGTCTTTTTATTAATGAGGTTAAATATTTTTTGATGAAACTATCATTCCAAACTTTATTAAAGTCATTTGGATTTAATGCTCTGTAACAATCAAGAACTAGAAAATTTCCTTCATTTTGTGCTCCCCAATCAATATCAAGATATAACCTACCTTGTCTCTTATTAAATCTTAATTGCTTATCAGTAGTTAAAAGGAAATCAATATCTTCCAAATAACTTTTTACCATTGCATACTGTAAAAGTTCAACAGAGTTGAAGTAGTAAAGATCATTTAAGAATAATTGATATTTAATACTAAACATTCCTCCAGAAATGGAACTAGTATCAAACTTAAATACTTTTTCGATACCAATTATCGAATCTGGAACTTGTATATAATTTCCAGATTCATACCAATTGAAGGATAGACCTGTAGTTGATGTTGCAGTAGTAGTCGTAATTCCCGGACCATTTGGGGATGGTGCAGATCCTCGCTCAATATCTTCTTCGGTAATTCTATATTTTAAGTACATTCTTTCAACACCATCAAAGTGGCGTTCTTGGAAGTACTGTAGGGCGTCATCAACCAAATCGTCCACTTGGTCATCATCTACGTTAATTTCCAACACAGGGGCACCTAGACGCCTTAGACAGTAATCTATGAGTTGTTGTCTGGATGCTGGTTGTGACATTTTATGATTCCTGTTTTTTCTTTACAAGTGCATCATATTTTTCTTGAAGTTCAAGATTAGTTTCTAATAGAGTAGTCTTTTCCTCATTAAAATCTTTCGATAAAGTCTGAAGTTTTGCTTCTAAAAGAACATTGTCATTGGTTAATTGAGAAATTTTTCTATGATATAAAGTAACTAATACATTAATATCAACTTCACCATTATTTTGTTGCATAAATTAGAAGGTTCCTCCATCTAAAGTTGATGTCCAAGTTGGTTTATTAGTATATATGGTATTAACAGTTGTTGGAATTATTACCATGCTAATACTATTTTTTAATAAATTATATGTATTAGTAAATGTCCCTTCAACTCCAACTAATGTAATAGTTGATGCAGTTACTCCAGTTTTTACAACACCATAAGCACCACTAGTCTCTTGAAGAATTAAATCACCTTGACTTACTGTTACGGAACTACCAAAAGTCAGAGTAATTTCAGTAATCGCAGTCAATACTTGCTTTGAAGTTATTGTTGGTGATGCTGGATCATTAGTTGAAGTTTGTAATCCATTAACATCAAAGTATACTACACCGTTAGTGCTGTAGTCTCCAGTTTGATAATAAATTCCTTTAATATCAATGAAACCTCTAGTTCCAGTTACAACACTATTTGAAATAGTTGCATCTGGAATATATGTCCATGCTCTAATAGTTGAACTACTACCAACATTACTTCCATCAATATAACCAAAAAATCCACTTTTATTGTCTACAATTCCCGAACCAGTATTATAATTGAATGCAATACCGCGATCAGTATTTGTATCGTATGCGTGAGTAACTGTTAATTGAACACCAGTAGAAATACCTGCAGTTGTAGCACCATTAATAGTAATTATTTTGGTTATAGTATCATAACCAGTAATGGTAGTAATGCCCGCATTTGGTAGGGATGCACTACCTTGAATAATGTCTCCGGTATTAATTCCTATTACAGAATCTAAAGTAATAGTGCTAACACCAATAACAACTGGTGACATTACAGTGCGAACACTTGTAACATCACCTAAAGTTATAATTGGATCATTAATTGAAACTTCAGTAGAGTTGACTGAAGTTGTAGTTCCATCAACTTGTAAATTTCCTTTAACTACAACAGTTCCATCATTACTTAGTCCATCTGGATATGGATCAATATAAAGAACATTTCCATATCCTGGTAATGTTGAGATTACATTATCTTTAATCTTTATGTTGTCTATAACTGCTCCACCAGTTACAGTTACTACGCCGACAACATTTAGAGTTCCACCTACATTAAGGTTCTTCTCGATACCAACACCACCTTCAACAACTAAGGCACCGTTATCTTTGGTATTGGATTGAGTTACATCTCCAATATTAATTGCAACTCCATCAGCAAATGCCCAATCAGCACCTTCAATCTCAAATCTATTATCAGTTGCCTCATCATATCTAAATTTTACATCTTTATTATCACCAAAACTTAAATAAGTATCATCGACAATATTAATTTCTCCAGTCCCATTGGGATTGAAAATAATATCTCCATCAGTATTCGTAGATGATAAAGTGTTAAGATCTAAACGTAAGTTATCAACATTCCACTGATCGACTTTTCTATTATTATCGAGAATGACAACAATTCCACCATCTTGATTTCGGGTATTTGTTACCCCATCAATAGCACCAGGTTGGTGCTCCATCATTGAGGTATAATAGTAACCACCAACTGGATTTACATTATTACCATCGTCACCCAAGAACATTCTGTCCTTGTATTGATTTGTTCCGCCGTAACTACCAATGCCAGTTACATATGCTAGTTCACCCCAATTTAGACTGGCAGGTTTATTTGTTCCAGCAGATCTTTTGATCCTGATAATACTTGCCATTTTAGAAATTTCCCCCGTTGATGTCTAAATTCTGTGTGCTTCCAGGTGTTAATGTTAATGTAGCATCCCATTTTTTAGTGGATCCATTATATACAAGAACCATTCCATCGAGTGGATTATTAATATTGACATCAGTTAGTTCACTTAAAGCTAAACCTTGAGCTCCAGCCAGCGAAGATACAACTTTAACAGCGTTTTGTTGCCCTACCCTAACTTTAATCTCTGCCATCTATAAAAAGGATTTTCAGGATCTAAAATATATTTATATTCAAGAGATTCCAATAGTTTTAACAACCTCTTGTTGTCTAAGATATAATTTGCAATATATCTTAGCAAAGTTTTTAAGTTGCTCAAATTCTAATTCATCGATGAATCTGGAATGTTTTTCATATTCAAATAATTTATCAATAGTCTCCAGTTCAATTTCATTTGGATCCATTAATTAACTCCCTCAATAATATTTTAATTTCACTAATATCTTCTTTCATTTTATCAATTTCATCTTTTTGCTTTTTCTTTTCACTTCTCATTTTAATATATTGGGTATATCCAAATGTGTCATAATTTACAACAGCACCTGAATTTTCATCTCTGAATAAATTTTTATCACCTTCAATTGGTATCATTATGCTAAAGCAATTATACGAAGATCTTTAAATTTAGGAGCAAACGATTCATTAGTTGAACTCATTACGATTTTAATTTGGAATCCGGTAAATTGATCTAGTTCATCAGCAGTAAATTGATATTCTAGAAATTCATTATCTCTACTTGCTCTTACAAAAGAATCAGATCTTCCACTATTTAATGCGGAATTAATTACTTTATCTCCATAACCATCACCATTAGTATCAATTAAATTATCATATCCAGGGAATAATATGAAAGATTGATCAATTTCACTGGAATCGGATTTAAACAATTTATAGAGAACTCTAAAATCAGAGAAAGATGATCTATATGAAGAAACTAATACTTTCAACGAAGTTGCTGGTTGAGCAAGATCAACTTTTTTGGAAATATAGACTGAACTATGTGGATCTCCAGAAGTTAAATTAACTCTTCCATCAAATGCATAGTTTTTAACCGGGTTATTGACCTTATTTCTTCCAAGAATAATGAAGGCATTTTGTAGATCTAAAACTGGAGATAAATTTGGATCATCGGAATTCATTCTAACTTTTAAAGTTAGAGATTTACTATTTGATAACCTTGCAATTTCATTTATTTCTGAACATACTAATCTGGGAGTAGTTGTGAAATTGACTTTATTAAGTTCAACTGGATCAGAACCTTGATTAATAAAGGAAGATTCATTCCCACCAGCACTTGTTCCAGAAACTGTTATCATTTGAGCAGAAACTGTAGTATTTTGTCCTGGAGTTATGATATTAAATTGTGGAACTATGGAATTAAATTGATAATTTTGCGATGCTGAAGGAGCATTTTCGGCATCTAGGAAACTTCCTGCAAATTTTTCATCAGCAAAACTGAGTTGATCATCTCCAGCAGATCTTTCAGGTTGTCTATCAAATGCCAAATAATACTTATCAAACTCCTTAATATTTTGCAATTGGGCATTATTTATCGATGCCATATTATGAGTAGTATTAATTTTTGTCAGTGAAACGCCATTTAATTCATACTTATATGCAATACTACCAGAAACATGGTTTGTTATTAGTGTTCCATCAACACCCCTAGTACTAATTCCAAGAATACCTGATCCAATACTATCGTAATAGATAATTTCATTATTGACTTTAATATAACCTTTAGAAGTTGAAATTCCTTCAAATGTTGCAAATGATACTGTGCTTGCTAAGGAGATAGAAGTGGAATTGATATTAAGAGGGGAAGTTAACACTACAGGTGGAGAATCTGGTAAAATATTTTTAATTTCTACCAGATTATTTGAAGCTTGCATTCCGTGATTATATTGAGTAACTTCAAAGACATTTCCAGAGTATAATGGATCAATAACTGATGAAGTTCCTCTAATATCAGTATTTGCTACTGCTACACCTGTTGATCCATCGAAGTAGATCAAATCATGTCCGGAAGTGAATTGTTCACCTTGAACATTAGTGAGATATAAAGTATCAATTCCATTAATTGTTGATACTGAAATTATTCCATCTCTACCTTTAGTTACATTCGAAGTTGTAATACCCAGTACATCACCAACAGTATAACCATTACCAGTATTAACTATTGAAACACTGCTAACAAAACCAGATGAATTAACTACAATATTTAATGTTGCACCTTGCCCAGATCCTGTAATCGGATATAATGGTACTGAAGAATAAGATCCAGTTGAATATCCAATTCCAGTATTAGCAATCGAAACTGTTGCTACTGGACCACCAATTTTTTCAATAAATCCTGTAGGACCAGCATTAACAGTGCCATCACTAACCTTTCTTCCTGTTGTAAGGATAGAATTCATAGTTGTAGTTGTTGTAATACCAACTCTCAGTTTTCTTGGAAGAGTCTTGACTGCATTATCTCTTAGTGGTTGAATTGTAGATTCTTCTACTCTTAATGGTGGATTATAGAAAACTACATCACCAGAAGAACTAGTAAAGTTTGCTTTGTAGAGTTTGAATTTCAAGTCTTGATATTGACTTGCTGTCCAAATAGTACCATTTTGAGATTTAAATAGACTTCCTCCACTATATTGTTTAGTTACAACAACACTTTCGGCAAAGGGAAGATCTTGGGTTTCTATCGTCTTT
>Ga0209492_1000210_pt1 | contig 19109 bp, 14 predicted proteins | sample PPLLak12cMay2015_FD_187253 | JGI IMG/M metagenome (GOLD analysis project Ga0209492, IMG submission 187253) | Freshwater sediment microbial communities from Prairie Pothole Lake near Jamestown, North Dakota, USA - PPLs Lake P7 Core (1) Depth... | ecosystem: Environmental > Aquatic > Freshwater >... | reverse complement strand
AAAAGTATCCCGGAACATATTATAATCAGTCGTCAAAACTGTGTGAACATTATCCCATGACCACGATTCCTACAACTACAATTCCTACAACTACAACTCCCACACCTACCCCTATACCAATTTTGACTACGATAACAACCGTTGCTACAATCCAGCCAGTTTATCAGCCAAAACCAACGGTCACTATCACAGCATCATCGGATGGCAGCTGTCCACCTGGGGAATGTTGGGTGAACGGATATTATAGAAAACTGGGGTATATGTTCACGGATATTGCAGGAGATGTTAAAGTCTATGAAAACGCAATTACAGCCTTCAATCGGCACCATGCCTCGACATTCCGGGCAGTATTGCCAGCCAATTGCAGTCCATAAAAAAACCAACGCTGAAAAAGTATCGATAAATTCAAAAGCATTATAATTTATTCTGCAATCCCTGCATATCCACAAATAATAATTACGAATCCCAAATATAGAACGAGAACAGCCCGATCGAAAGATTTTCCTTTTTATCAAAAGAATCTAAATTTTCATTTATACTTTCTGTTAATAATTCCTTTAATTCATTTATACGTGATTCATCAGGTTGATTGGTTGTTATAGGTAAAAATTCATTAATATTTTCGGGAACTCCAAAGTGGTATTTATGTGTTCTACATCCTAATATCCCAATTACAGCACTAATAATTATAAAAAATGTTCCGACCTTGACTGATATAGTAGATAATAATTTATCTGGGTTAATTGCAAGAATCCCAAAAATTACGCCATCAATTGTTAGCACTTGAAAAATTTTAAATCAATAGAATCATAAAAAGAATCAACCTGATTTTGCCTTTGAATAAGATAATCAATGATTATTTTGTCTGTATCAGAAATTGTTCCTCTTTCAGAAAGTGTCTCCCTTGTGCCACAAAACATTTTCTTTGCTACCAATCCAAAAAAATCAAAAAATCTCATGAGTCACCTGATTTAATATCAGAATCCGAGATTAAATGTTATACTAATTATTATTGCAAAGAAATTTTTCGTGCAGCATTATTCCACACTTCGGGCACTACCATAGAGCTGCCTCCTATGCCCTTCAAATCTATTAATTTAATATATCAACAGAAATGTATCAATAAAAAGAGTGAGCAAGTTGGGAAAAAATAAAGGAATTAGAAAAGGTTGGAAATGCATTAAATGCGGAGAATGCTGTGAAGATAAAATATTTTTAGATACTGCATTTTTAGCAAGATTTCAGGATAAATTTCAGAGAAAATTAAAAACGCCCTCCATAATGAAAAACTCGAACAAATGGCAGTTATTACAGAAGACGGAAAGTGTGTGTTTTTGTGTTCTGATAATACATGTTCGATCTATCCCAATAGACCAGATATCTGTGAAATGTTCGGTCTTCCGGGTTTTCTCGAATGTCTAAAAGTCGATTCCCAAGGGCAGTTAAGATCACAAGAAGAGTCATCTCAGGCACTTGCTCGGAATTGTGACGAGTCCAAATGGAGCGAACGCTATAAAAATTGGCTAAATACGAAGGCAAAAAAGAAAGCGGATGAGTATATTTCGAAACACGAATCTTACGGTGGAAAATATGGATGATATTGACAGGGGAAAAATTGGGAAGAAAGACGAAAAATTGGTAGGTTGGGATTATATCCGGAAACCAAAAATGAATACAAATTACCCTCCTATGAAAGCGCGTGGAAAAGATGATACATACTATTCACGACAGAGCACATCCGAAGATAATAATGGATTATTCGTCGTGATCATTCTTGTCGTGATCATTCTAATCTTCGCCGCGCTGATGATGATGCAGTGAGCCTCGTAGAAGCCCTCAATAAATTTAAGGCACCTGACCGATGAGGGTTTAAGGCTTAACGACATCCACAACGATCACCCGTACACTTATACACGTCAATGGTTACTTTATGACTCTTGGGGAACCGTTTGAATGTGGAACTACTGATGAAGTTATTCGGACAAGTGTCACCAGATATACCAGTAGTACCCGAATACCCTTCACCCTATGTACCAGCGATCGGCGTTGTCGGTTTCCTCGGTGCTGTGCTTCTGATTAAAAGAACCAGAGAAAATTAATTTTTTATATCACAGAATTTTCGATAAATCAATTCAATAATTTTATATTTTCAAAATTCTATTATCCGTGTATCTGCACGGTTTTTCGACGTTTTCAGAGAGCGGAGCAGAATTGGTGAGGTGTGTGTAACATGAAGAAAATTATTGGAATTCTTACGGTCTTATTGCTATTCTGTATCATTGTAATACCTGCAAATGCCGAAGATACAGGTAGTATCTATATAACTTCGGAACCGTCGGCTGCCGAGGTCAGGATAGATTACGTTGTACAGGATCACGTAACACCATACACGTTTGAGGGAATTCCTGTTGGATGCCACGATGTCCAAGTGTATCTTAAGGGATATATGGGGTCTACAACTACCCATGGATTTTTTGATTCGGTATGCGTGAATGCGGGGCAAACTACATCTAAACATTACGTGCTCCAAAAGTATGAAGAACCAAAAATTGTTGTTACAGAAGTCTTTCGGGAACACAATATGGAGCAAACTGATAAACAGTTACTTCCCGGTGATGCTTTTGCTATTTCAGTCGATTTATCTCCGCCCTCTGATCCTGGGATGCATACACCGTGGAGATGGTTAACAGCTTCCTGGGACTCACGTGTCTTACAATTTTGGTATTTAATAGGTTCATGTGTAGCCGAAATGGATGAACCATTTCCACCGGAACCAAGTGATGAGGGTGGTGGATTATTGTGTGAAGAACCCCTTATCTCTGGCATAGTTTTTCGAATTTTCGATTCAACTCCATTCCGAACATTTACATCAATAAAGTTTGAAGGTTTTTTTACGGATTGGGGTTGGGGTGAAGATACTGGTGACAGGGTTGTCGAAGAATCCGTTGATATCTATGTACCCGAATTCCCATCACCATACGTACCTGCAATCGCTATCATCGGATTCCTTGGAGCTGTGCTTCTTATAAAGAAAACCAGAGAACAATAACTTTTTTTAATAGTCAAATTCTTTCTGTTGGCAGATTTCTCTTAAATATATTTCAAAAAAATATTGCTACCGATATTTTTTTTAATTCCAGAATTAATTTACCAATATCTGCTCTGGAAGGTGGACGTAGGACATATCGGGTTGAAATATACCCTATTTCTGCGGTTTGGCGGAGCAGTAAGAGTGGTGCTTTTGCACCCATATTGAAGTTCGTGAGGGTGAACAGATGAACAAGGAGTTACTTGGAATAGTTATTTCGTTAGTAATTTTCGGTATGGTCGTTGCACCAGTTGCAGCAATACCAACAAAAAGTCCATTACCATCAGCCAATCCTTGGAATATTGTATGGGGATTATGTCAGGATGTACAGAAACAGATCACCGATCTGACTACAAAAGTGAATAGTATTCCTGCTGGTCAAGCATGTTGGGACCTTAACAACAATAATATATGTGACATTGCATCAGAAGATAAAACCAGTGATAATTTGTGCACAATTGCAGATTGTCAAGGACCAAAGGGAGAAAAAGGTGACACCGGAGCCGATGGTGCACAGGGAATTCAAGGGGAACAGGGTCCTCCTGGTGACAGTTCTGCGGATGTCACAGAACTTCGTCAGGATCTCGATGTGGTAACGCAGGATATTTCTGAATTACAAACTGATGTTGATAAGATCCACACGTATAACCAAAATCAAGACGTCTGGATCGATTCAATGGCAACAGAAGAGGAACTTGATTCACGAGTAAGTGAGTTACAAACCAAAATTGATGAAATTCAACCGAATTCTGATTTAAAATTAAAAATAATTAATGGTTGGGCGACGGAGGGGGATTCAGTCCCATTGCCAACTGGATACATTATATCCGAATGTAGTATTATGCTATCCCCAAAGTTCATTGATTACCATACCACTGGAGAATCTTCTGATGTCACACACTTTGCAAGAGCTGTTCCCATGGTGGCTGATCAAGTGAATCCTTATTGGGCGATCCATGCGACCACAACAATTGATTATGGCAGTGAAATTTGTGATTGCCAGACTCATTATATTCCGCCTTTAGTAATTTGGAAGGAATGTTTTACTTGTCCAAATTTCAAAGTGGTCAATGATGTTGTTGAATATACTGTACTTTGTCAACATGGGATGGAAAAAACCGTTCTTACCCCAACGTAGGTAAATCTGGATCCATTCCATTCATCTTTTTGAATAACTAGCACCGATTAAAAAAGGTTTATTTTTTGGATCCTGTACGAAAAACTCCATATCCGCGTTCAGTTGGCAGATAATTCATCCAATCAATTTCACACCGCATTCAGCTCCAGTTCAATACCATCAATGAAGACCAGATATCATGAAAAACTTCTGGTGTTCGAAGAAAATCTCCATTATCGCTTGGATCAATGGTGACGTGAATTTCAAACCTGCTTTAGAACATTGCAGCTTGGCAAACTGCCCCTTATGGAGCGATGGATTCTGCGACCATCTCGACGTAAGAGAAATAGGTCAATGAACTGTGAACAGTGTCGATATTATTCAGAATGCAGCAGTCTTGAGCAGCAGAAAGTAGAGGCTGCTGCTTGGACGTGCTGGGCATACTCGGATAACGAGCACCCGAAAGAGGGTGTTTTAAGCTCCCTATACTGGACATGAGAATAAGTGAGAACGTTTTTGTATGTATTTGCCAATGTATACACATGGGAAAAACCCCTTTCAATATTTGGATAAAAATTGAGGGGGATATTGTTCAAGATGGTAAAATTGAAATTGTTCATTATGCAAAAATTTTATTAAATTATCAAAAAATAATGCAGGTTTTACAAGAAACAGTTTATCCGAAAGCCAAAAAAGGTCAATTCAAATTATATTTAACTAACATTCAAAAAGGGAGTAGTATTTCTTTAATTTGTCCACAACTCCAAACAAATGTTCTTACTTCTGATCCTCTTTACAATGAAATACTAGATAATTTTCGGGATTTATTGGAATCTTTGCTGCAAGGAAACGAATTATTCATAACTGAATTAGAGTCACAAATTAAAGATCCAAGTGAGAAATTAAAATTTTTGAAACCGGTAAGAGAATTACTTTCAAAAAGGGATTATCGGGTTTTTACTGGTTTTTCAATTGAAAAACCCAGATCTTATATTATTTTCCCAGCAGATCGTGAGGATTTTGTAGATGAGTTGATAAAAAAATATACGCAACAAGCATCTGTTGAAATAAAAGGGATAATTATTCGACAATTTGCCGATGAGCCAAGAAGATTTGTAATAAAAACACTTGATGGCGAAATTGTTACAGTTTATCACTCTCAAGAATCCGAGAACTACGTCCACTCGTTGTTTTTGAGACCTGTCGTAGCAAAGGGGATTCTCAACACAGGCATTAGAAAAAAAGAGTTTGAAGAATTGCTAGAATTAACACCATTCACAAATATTGAAATTAATTCGTTGGAAAGTTTTGATTTTAAAATTCCACTTGCATGTGAAGTAAAATATTTTGACGAGGATAGTCTGTGGTGTGTATCCAACAACGAACTATCAATAACTGGGTGCGATGAGACATTTGACGGCGCTATGGGAAGGTTTGAAAAAAACCTGTTGGGATTTATTATCGGCGTGACATCATATAGTGAAAAATCGATTTCTGTAAAGTCAAAGGAAATTAGGGAAAAATTGAGGAGATATTTAGAAATTGATAAATTTTCATCATAGATACTGGGAAATCCATGACGATAAAAATACCAAAATTTGTCAAAGCGATGAAACATAAAGGATTTGTTATGGATGAAGATATTCCTGATTGCATAAATCCTAAAAAAAATAATCCCCATCCTTACCTTTTCTTTACGAGTCCAGAAGGGACAATATTTTTTCACGTCTGTACTTTTTACAGTGAAAAAGGGTGGAAAAACGAATTTAATGATAAAGAGATCGCAACTATGGCGAGAGAACTTCATTTTTCATCGAGAAGGGAGTTTGAAAGGTTTATTGAATGTCCAAAAAAACGCGAAGAATATCATGCAGAGCTAGTTGCACTAGGGATAATTTAACCAAATCTCCTAGTTGAGTCTTTTTATCTAAAATAAATTTCTCAGAGCTTTTTCCATTTCCGTCTGGTGCTCCTGAAAGTTTTTCCTTCAATGTGCGAATAATCCCTTGTCACTGTAAACTACTATTAATCAATCATAAAAAACCGTGAGATAGAAGGTTACAGATTGCTTACAATCGATTCCAATGGTAAGGAATAGAGAATCATATCCCCACCTTTTTTTCAAGCCTTCCTGAACATTGGATCAGATATTCTAATGACCGTCGACAATTGTTTATTGTGTGTGTTATAGATTCTGCAAAAAGATAGAGCAAATTCTGCAAAAATGCAATTTTTAATCATCCGGTTTTACCTGTCCGCAATCCGGGCACTTCCATAAACCGGCTGATACAAACCTATACTTTTTCGGCGCGATCATTTCACGCACGTATAGCCTGTGCATCAAAACCTCGACTGATTTATGACGGCATTTTTTGACATGAGCGTGTGGCATTTTGATCGTGCCTTCCATGCTTTTTTCATGTCAACATCAGGCATTTAAACCCCGACAAATGTCAACAAACACACAAAAATCGAAAAATCCTCACGTCGTAATGTCAACATCTTGGAGGAGCACGTTGACATGAGGAAAATTAACCCCGGTGCACCGACGTTTCCCGGATAATCCCACCATTGCCCGGCATCCGGGATAAATGATCGCGCGACCCGCGCTCGGATCATGCTGGTTCTGGTTCTCATCATGGAAACCAGATCCTGAAATTCACCCCGAATATCAGAGAACCAACTAAAAATAATCTACCAATTTTGATAACATTTGTTGAAAACTCAGGTTTCTAAAAAGCCGATGTTGTATTGATTTTTAACGGAACCCGACTTTCAGATCTGCACCATTGATTGAGAAAAACTACTTTGTCCTCCGGCACCAACATTTCTTTACGCACATTTTCGCGTCCAATAGATATTCAAGAGGGGTTTTGTGAAGGAAGTCACCGCCAACTTCAATGCGCAGTTGATCGAGCGTGAGGTGCAGGAATTCTGGCGCACCCATGACACATACAAATCGGTAAAAGATCGGCGCAGTGCCGGGAAACCATTCTTTTTTGTTGACGGCCCACCGTATACCACGGGGACCATCCATCTCGGGACCGCGTGGAACAAGATCCTGAAAGACAGCATCCTGCGCTACCAGCGGATGAACGGCAAAAATGTCATCGACCGTGCAGGCTACGACATGCACGGGTTGCCGATTGAAGTCAAGGTGGAACAGGCACTGGGATTCAAATCCAAAAAAGACATCGAGAAGTTTGGCATCCAGCAGTTTATCGAGAAATGCCGGGAGTTTGCCATCAACAACAAACTGCTCATGGATGACCAGTTTGCCAGTCTCGGTGTCTGGCTTGACTTTAAAAACGCGTACCAGACCGTAAAACCTGAATATATCGAAGCGGCATGGTGGACACTGGCACGTGCAGAAGAAAAAGGAATGCTCGAACGGGGACACCGGGTGGTGAACTGGTGCCCGAGATGCGAAACCGCGATTGCTGATGCTGAAGTTGAATACTGGGACGAAAAAGATCCTTCAGTATTTGTCAAGTTCCCCCTCAAGGGAAAACAGGATGAATATCTCATTATCTGGACAACAACCCCCTGGACCCTGCCGGCAAACGTCGCTGTCGCAGTTTCAGACACGATTGAGTACGCAAAGGTCTCGGCAGTGAAAGATGATAAAACAGAATGCTTCTGGATTGCAGAGCCCCTTGTCACGTCTGTGCTGAAAAAGGGACGTTTCAAGAACTTCACCGTACTTGAAAAGAAGAAAGGGTCCGATCTCAAGGGCTGGATATACGATTCACCCCTCCACCGGCATGTACCGGCCCAGCGTGAGATTAACCATAAGGTCGTATCTGCTGATTTCGTCCTGCTTGAAAATTCCGGCATCGTGCATATCGCACCGGGACACGGGTGGGACGATTACGTGCTCGGCATGAAAGAGGGGCTCCCGATTTTCTGTCCTGTCGATGGTGCCGGAAGGTTCAAAGAAGAAGGCGGAGAATTTGCCGGCCAGTACGTGCGGGAATCGAACGAGAATGTCCTTGTCGCTCTCGGCAGTTACCTGCTCGCACAGGAGGCAGTCGTCCACCGCTACGGGCACTGCTGGCGCTGTAAAACCCCGATCATTTTCCGGGCGACGTCGCAATGGTTCCTGAAAGCCTCCGAGATGCGTGACCTGATGCTGTCGGAGGTCGCCGAAGTCACCTGGTATCCAGAATGGGCAGGCAGTGCACGATTCTATGACTGGATCAAAGAAGCCCGCGACTGGTGCATTTCCCGCCAGCGCTACTGGGGAATCCCGATCCCGGTCTGGGTATGTGAAACGTGCGACCGTTACCGGGTTATCGGTACGCTCAGGGAACTGGAAGAGGCAAGCGGCAAACCTCTCAAAGACCCTCACCGCCCCTGGGTGGATGAAGTAAAAATCCCCTGCAGCTGCGGCGGTACGATGAAGAGGGTGGAGGATATCTTCGATGTCTGGTTCGACTCTGCAGTTGCATCCTGGGCAACCCTCGGTTTTCCGGGAAAAACCGATGATTTTGAGGCGCTCTGGCCGGCAGATTTCATTACCGAAGGCCAGGACCAGACCCGGGGCTGGTTCTATTCGCAGCTGGGTGCAAGCACGATCGCATTTGGCAGGGCGCCTTACAAAAGTGTCTGCATGCACGGCTTTGCTCTTGATGCCGAGGGCAAGAAGATGTCAAAAAGCTTTGGCAATGTGGTCACTCCCGAAGAGGTCATCGCAAAAGTCGGTGTCGATGTCCTGCGGCTGTACGTGCTCTCCTCATCGGCTCCCTGGGATGACCTGAAGTTTAACTGGGAGGGTGTGGGCACCATCAACCGTGCGGTAAATATCCTCTGGAACGTATACCGCTTCCCCCTGCCCTACATGAGACTCGACGCATTCGAACCGTCGAACAAGGGTGGGGTGTGGGACGATTCATACATCAGGACGCATATCGGTCGCATGCCAGACGAGGATCGTTTTATCATATCCCGCATCAATTCGGTCGCTGCCACCGTCGATACGGCATTGAAGGGATGCCAGCTCCACCGGGCAACCCGCGAACTGGTGACCTTCATCTTGGAAGATCTCTCACGCTGGTACGTCCAGCTTGTCCGCCCGCGGATGTGGCTTGAGGGAGAGTCGGAACAGAAAGTGTTTGCCTACGAGACAATGTATTACGTCATGCGCCGGCTTTCCTCGCTGCTTGCCCCGTTCTGCCCGCATCTCACCGAAGAGATCTACCAGAACCTCAGGTGCGGGAATGATCCGGCAAGCATTCACCTGCTGGACTGGGATGCCGGCGATTCCTCGCTCATTGAGGCATCTCTTGAACAGGCAGTGGACATCGTCAGATCGTTTGATGATGCATGTGCTAACGCCCGGCAAGCGGGAAGGCGGAAACTCCGCTGGCCGGTTTCCGAGGTAGTTGTGGTTACCGGGTCGGAAACGGTGAAAGACGCGATTGAACGGCTGAATGCCGTCTGCATGGACAGGGCTAATGCCCGCAAGGTCTCCGTCATTACCGGAAGGTGGGACCGGATTGGATGGCATGCAGAGCCGGTGATGAAGGCGCTCGGGAAGGGGTTTGGCAAGAACTCGTTCAGGGTTAAGGGGCTCATCGAGGCCGCTGATGGTAACTTCCTCAAAACGGAGACAGAAGCCGGGCGGACCGTCAGGCTCGGTACCGGCAACGAGACCTTCGAAATCGGGGCGGAACACGTGACCTTCACCGAAAAACTCCCGGCTGACATCTTCGCTGCGCCCATGCAGGATGCAACCGTCTATGTCGATGTCAGGCTCGATAACGACCTCGAAACGGAGGGGTATGAGCGCGAGGTCATCCGCCGGATCCAGGAAATGCGCAAACAACTGGATCTCGTTGTCAGCGAATTCATATCGGCAGAAGTGCTGGTTAAGGATCCCAGGGTCTACGGTCTTCTCAGCAAAAACAGTGTATCTGCCATCGCCGGAGAGGTTTTAGCTGCAGGACATGACAAAGAGGTCAGGTTTTCCTTCCTCAAAGCAGGAGACGCCCTGAAACCCCATGACTTGTTGAAGGACTGGGAGATTGAAGGGGCAACCGGGACAGTCAGCATGACAATCGGGATCTCCCGTGCCTGATGGAAGAGCCATCCGGCATGATTGATCCGCAAAAGGTTAGACCTGACGCAGGTTATCCCGTATCATATCCTTTCCAGGTTACGAATTAACCGTATATCCTATGCTCCCGCTTCAACCCCAACCGTCTCATCCTGACCGTATGAAGGCAATACACCCGTTGACAGGAGGAGAAGGCGGATTGGGATACAGGCAACTCCAGTCCTCTGATGTTCCGTGAGTTCCGCAATACCGTAGAAGCTATACTTTGTCCTGGAACCTGAACCGGAATTCCGCACCATTATCTGAATGAACCTCGACAGATGCCCTGAGCTGGTGCCTTGCCAGGAAGTTAACGAGCTTGAGACCCAGTGTTTTTGTGCTCGCTATATCGAAATCCCGGGGCAGCCCGATGCCATTGTCTCTGACTGACAGGATATAGGCGCCATCGTCTTCGATAAGGCTCACCGATATGGTGCAGGGTGCACCCCGGATCTCCTCGCAGTCAAACGAAAGAGGGAATGCATATTTGAGGGAATTGGTCAGGAGCTCGTTGATGATCAGACCGCCAGGTGTCGCCCGTGAAAGATCGAGTGTTATACCATGGGTTTCCACATCCGTTTGTATGGACTTTCCCGATTCGTAGGAACTAACTACCTGGCCGACAAGGGTGGACAGGTATACATCCATGTTAACCCGGGAATACTTCTTTGTCCTGTACAGGGTTTCGTGGATGAGCGCCATGCTCCGCGCCCGGTTCTGGAGATCTTTTTTCAGTGCGAGTCCGGCAGGAGTGTCGTCGTAAGAACTTTCGAGAGAGAGCAGCGAGATGAACGCGGTCAGGTTATTTTTCACCCGGTGGTGGACCTCGCTGAGCAGGACTTCCTTCTCATTCAGGGCTTCATTCAGCTCATGCCCCTGTCGGGTAAGTTCTTCAATTGCACTATTGAGTTCCTCGTTTCTCTCTTCAAGTTCGGCTTCTGTCATCTTGCGTTCGGTGATATCATTGCCCTGAGCAATCGTAGACTGGACGGTGGTACCATCAGCTCCAAAAAGGGTCGCGGAGTTCCAGAGGACAATCCTGATCTCTCCCCTGCGATTGAGGATGGGAATTTCAACGACCTTGAGCCGCTCCCCTTTCATGGTCTTCGTGATAATTGCCATCGAAGCGTCAAGGTATCGATGCGGGAAGAGCACCTCGAGCCGCTGTCCGATGATCTCTCTCGCCGTCCTGCCCGTCAGTTCTTCAAAAGCACGGTTAAACCGGGTGATCACGAAATTCGGGTCCCAGACAACAATCGGGGCGTTGGCATAATCGATCAGGTTTTCAAGATACTGGCTTGTTTCCCGCAATTCCTCTTCTGACCTGATAAGCTCATCATTGGATTGCTGCAGTTCTTCCTGGGTCGACGTGATCTCCTCATATGCAGCGTTGAGATCTTCATTCCTGCGAAGCAGTTCTTCCTCTGCCCTCTTGCGTTCGGTGATATCGCTTCCCTGGGCGATGGTCGACAGGACTGTTTTTCCGTCAGCCTCAAACAGGGTTGCGGAGTTCCAGAGAACCGTCCGGACCATTCCATTCACATGGAGGATAGGGATCTCCACGACGTCCAGCCGTTCACCGCGGGTAGTTCTCCCGATGATATCCATCGCAGTGCCGGCGTATTTTTCCGGGAAAAGGATTTCGAGATGCTGCCCGATAACATCCGATGCTCTCCTGCCGGTCAACCGTTCGAACGCATGGTTGAACCGGGTGATCCGGAAAGCCGGGTCCCAGACAATTATCGGGGCATTCGCGTAATCGAGGAGGTTCTCGAGATACCGGCTCGTGTCCCGCAGTTTCTCTTCCGTCCGCTTAAGCTCGGTGATATCCCGGACAACCGAAACTGAACCGATGATCATCCCGTTATCATCGCGGACAGGCGTTGAACTTACCTGACGATACCTCAATTCCCCATGACCCGGAGTCCTGATAATTTCTTCATGGTTCCGTACGATCTCCCCGTCAAGGGCCCGCAACGGTGGGGCCTCCTCAACCGGACGGGGGGTGCCATCCGGGCGGAGTACTTCAAGATTCCCGGCCAGGTTTTCAACATCAATATCATCCCCATGGTGCAATCTGAATTCCAGGAAAGCCGATGGATTTGCAAGCGTGAATCTCTTTTTGGTATCTGCAAACCAAATCTCGTCGCTGATGCTGTTGATGAGCGCAGATAACCGGTCTTTCTCTTCACTGACTTCAGAAAGCAGGCGGGCAATTTTCTCTTCTGCTTTCCTGCGTTCAGAAATATCGAGAACAACATAGGCGAAACGGGGGTAACCCCTGTAGGGTGTACCCAGGTAACTGACAGTGGTGTGCAGCCAGGTTTCTCTGTCTCCCCGCATATCACTATATTCGAATACCACAGGTTTTCCGGTCTTCTGGCTCTCGAGATAGTGACTGACCCACATACGCAGGATGTCGCGCGGTTCGCCCAGTTCTGAGCCCTTTCTATTTTTCATGGCTTCCGGAGATAATCCGATAAATGCTGCGGTCGTGCTGTTATCGGTGATATGCAGTACATCATCCTCTGAGATCACTTCCACGATACCACGCATGACTCCGGAGGAATCAAAGAAACTGCGCAGAACGGATTCGCTTTCCCGAAGCGCCTCATCCGCACGCCTGCGTTCCGTGATATCTGAGAAGAGGGTCGCAAACTGCCGTTGAGCCGGGGAGAAGGCGTATACATCGTAGTAGCGTTCAAGGGGGGCGGCGTAGTTTTCAAAACGGATCGGGATCCCGGTCAGGGCGACCTTCCCGTACGTTTCGATCCATTCCGGCCCGATTCCGGGGAGGACCTCACTGACGAGTCTCCCCACGACATTGTCCCGGAGGAGAGAGGTCTGCTTTTCGAAGGCCGGATTAATTTCGAGGAACCGGTAATCCACTGGCACGCCGTCAGCATCGCAGACTATCTCATGGAGGGCAAAAGCTTCGGTCATACTGCTGAAGAGGGTCCGGTACCGCTCTTCAGACTGTCGCACTTTCTCTACGGCTTTGGTAAGTTCGTCAAGGTTCTTGTGCAGTTCCTCCTGTGTCGCGGTCAGCTCCTCGTTTATGGCGTTGAGATCCACATTCTTCCGTCTGAGATCTTCCTCGTTTCTCTCAAGGTGAACATTGGCCTGTCGTAGTTGCTCCTGAGCTGCGACAAGCTCCTCATTGATGGTAGTCAGTTCCTCGTTTCGCTCCCCGACTTCTTCCTCAGCTTTTTTCCGTTCGGCAACCTCCCGTTCAAGCTCAGCCTTCGATGCGGTAACCCCTTTGAGATCTACCGTCATTTGGTTGAATGCCCGGGACAGGTCGCGAATCTCGTCATCCCCTTTTTCCGGGATAACATGACCGAGATCACCGGAACCGATGACCTTCACCCCATCCTGCAAAGCTGCAATCGATGTGAGGGTACGCCGGAACACGATCAGGTAACTGGTAAGGATGAAGAGCGAGAACGTCCCCATCAGCAGGAAGATCAGGAGATTGCTGACCTGCTTCACCTGATCAGCTTCGTCCCGGAGCATATGTGACAGGCGGCCGGCGTCGAAGACGATTCCCTGAGTCTGAACGGCAAGCCTGCTCCATGAGACCTGTACTACAGCAAGGTCTGTCGCGGGATCTCCCTGCTGGCCACCCGTGACGCCCGATTTTATATCGTCGAAGACATGTCTGAGCCGCTGCTGGTTTTCCATCAGGTTGTCAACCAGCACCTTTTGTTCCAGTGTATCCACAGCAAGATCCGAAAGATCCGAAGCGAGTTCCGAATATTTCGATTCCCACCGTTCCACCTGCTGGCTCTCGTGGTACAGGATATAGTCGCTTGAAAGGTAACTCAGCTCGTTTGCTTCTATCTCGATGGTTTTTGCCAGCTCTTCCTGCTGGTTCAGCCGGTCCACCTGTTGGTTCGTAACAATAACCGATCCGACGATGATGAGCAGGGCTAGAGCGAAAATGGCAACTGAGAGGGTAAGCCGGGTCTTAATCTTCATAATTCCCCAGACTGATATTCAATGATTCCGGTTGTAGTATCATGAGGCTTTTCATATCGGCCAGATGCGGGAGTTTTGAAATTACTGTTCCGTGTCTGATCCTGGTCTCCATGACAACTCATTTCACCGTATGATCTTCACCGAACCCGGTTTCACCTTATCAAGTCCATCTGTATAAAGGTAGTTCCGGAAATCCGGGACCGCTGTTGCATTCGTCAGGTTATTCCTGATCATCCAGCGTGCTTCGTCCTCCATCGCAAGCACAAGCGACTGGTCGAGCGTGAGGGAGAACTGGTTCTGCTGCCAGACCGTATTCACATACCCGGCGTCGAGGTTCAGCCTTTTCTGCACTGTGGCCCGTGCTTCGGATGGATGAGCGTGGATGTACTCTTCGGCTTCGGCCAATGACCTGAGAAACCTTTCGCCCTGCACAGAATGCGTTTTCAACCATTCATCGTTGGAAATAACAAGCCCGAAAAGAGGCTGACTGCTCTGGATGGACCAGACAACGGCATTATCACCTAACCGGTCCCGGGCTGCATTTGCATACGGCTGGGCAGTCGCGATCCCATCGATATCCCCCTTCGCAACATCATCTATCCATCCTTCCGGCGTTTTGACATCTACAAGGATTACGTCCCGCAAGGTAATGCCATGCAGCATCAGAAATCTCCCAAGATGGAATTCTGCAACGGTTCCGATCGTTGTCCCGATCCTTTTCCCTTTAAGATCTGAAACATTCACGATCCCGCGGTCCCTCCGCGCCACAAGATAGATGAAATCGCCCTTGTCGATGTTTCCGATCGCACGGGCTCTTGTATTCTCGAACGCTTTCCTGACGAGGGGAAACTCGGATATCCCTATAGCGATATCCGCTTCACCATTGACTACTCCTTCAAGGGCAGCTGCCCCGGAATCGTACTTCCGCAGGGTTATGTTGATGCCGTTCTTCCCGAAGAACTGCTGATCTTCTGCAATCCAGAAGAGTGCAGTTGACTCAAACGGCGAATATGCGACCGTGATAGATTCCATTGAGTCTTCTGTGTTTTTCTGCGAGTCAAGGAAAAGCCATCCCCCAAGTCCCGCGATCACTGCAATGGCGATGACGACTATTGTAACGGTGTTAGTGTTATTCATGGTTATTCTCACCCGTGAGGACGAGATATCCAAGCACCTGCTTCTTGAAAAATTCCTTGTTCTGGTCGGGTAGGAGAAGCAGCGGGAGAATTTTCTCCCGCATGCATAAACATACCAGGCCGAACAGGTTATGCGAGGCTGGATTTTCTGCAGGTGGACGGGGCAGGGATGATGCCATCATTGTACAAACAATCCGTAATGGGAAATATTATCCGGCTGGGGTGAATATACGTTGCGATGTTATTTTCCCTGCAGGGTGCCATGAGATGCTTGTGCTTTTCTGAAAAGGAGCAGAATATCTGGATTCCGGTATCTTATATTTATACTCCGACCAGACTTCGCAGGACGCCCTGACCTTTTGGTGTAGTAAACAGGGGGAGGTCCTGATCTACCGTAACTGCACTCCGTTCTGCCACCACATGCTCTTTGGTAATCGGGTTAAAACCTTCTTTCAGTGAGATTTTCTTATAGACCAGCACGCCCCGGCGCTGCCAGGCAGGGGTGGTGGCAAGATTGAGATCCCGCACATGCATCATCTCGTGGAGGTCTTTGGCCGGGAGTCCTTTGAGCTGTTCCGCGGCTTTTTTAGCACTCATTCCTTCCTCAATCAGCGCCTGCTGGCAGTAGCCATTCAGGTGATTGCGCCATGCCTCGTTCTGGCGGCTGGCGAGGTATTCAAGGGCAAATTCCGGCGTTGACGGAATGACCCGTGCATCGAATGACAACGGATACGACTTCCCCAGTGCAATCGTGAGAGTACTCGATGCGAAGGATGCAGTGACAGAATCGATTTTTTCCAGCCGGCCATTGAAAGGGAGTTTTACAAAATAAAGGCTGATCTCATCCGAGAAGGTGAAGGCAAACTCCGGGTTGAGCCCGCTGTCTGCGACGAGTGCTGTGCATACCTGCACCATCGCGTCCTTAAACCGTGCGTCAAACGGTTTTTCCAGGGATAACTTCTCAGCAAGGCCGTGAAAGGCACGCCCGTCAAGCCTGACAAAAACAGGAGGGATAGCAGTAATCGTTGAGAATATTTCCCGGTTTTCCATATAAACGACCATGTGCGGGAATACATAAAATATAGGGAATCTTCCCGCAGCAGACTGCCAGCTGATTTACTCTTCTGCACTGGTGGCGCCCGTGAAGGCACCCGGCAGGTGGCGGATCAGGACAATGTCGTCGATTGCGCTGATGATACGGTACGGGATCTTGAGACCCCGGTAATTCTTGAGCTCAAAGAGCTGGTCGTTGACCTTGCCGACTACTATCGAATCTATCTTCTTCTGATCCACATCAATGAGAACATCTTCGACTTCGCCGATAAACATGCCCTTGTCCGTATAGATCTGAAGCCCGAACATCTCCGTAATCTGGGTTTCCATCGTTATCAGATGAAAGTATATACTTAAGAGTTAAAAAGATAATCCTTTGTTATGGACGGGTCTTTTCGGATCGGGCGCATTTTTGGAATTCCAATCCTGATCCATTACACATTTATCCTGGTTATCCCCCTGTTTGCCTGGATTATCGGGAGCCAGATCGCGCTCACGGCCGGTATGCTCAACGAGATCTTCCAGGTACCGGTAGACACTACCTTTATCAGCGCCGGCTATGTTCCCTATCTGCTCGGCACCGTCGTCGCCCTCGGCCTTTTTGGAGGTGTGCTCGTGCACGAACTCGCCCACTCGCTGGTTGCCCGGTATAAAGGGATCAAGATCAACAGTATCACCCTTATGATCTTCGGCGGTATTGCATCAATGGAAGAGGGAGTGCCGGACCCGAAAGCCGAACTGCCCATGGCGCTTGTCGGGCCGCTGACCAGCCTGGTTGTCGGCCTGATCTGCAGCGGGCTTGTCTATGCAGTACCCGCCGTTACAACGAACCCCCCGATCGCCGGTGTATTGATCTTTGTTTTCGGGTACCTGGGCGTCCTTAATGTTATCCTCTTTGCCTTCAACCTGCTGCCTGCATTTCCCATGGACGGAGGGCGGGTGCTGCGTGCATGGCTGGCAAAACGGATGCCGCTTCATCGTGCGACGAAGATCGCGGCAGATATAGGGAAGGGTTTTGCCATCGTATTTGGCCTGATAGGCCTCTTTTTCTTCTCCCCCTTCCTGATCCTGATCGCGCTCTTCATCTATATCGGTGCAAGCATGGAGTCCACCGCGGTGAAGTACAGTTACCTGTTACAGAATGTCACCGTCGGGGACATGATGAGCAGCCCGGTAACAACGGTACCTCCAACGCTCCCGGTGAGCCAGGTGATCACCATGATGTACTCGAGCAAGCATCTCGGGTTTCCGGTCGTCGAGCGGGATACCCTGATCGGCATGGTAACACTCGCAGACGTAAACCGGACGTCTTCTATCGATCGTGAAGCGATGCAGGTGCGGGACATCATGACCCATGATCCGGTTACCCTGCCACCAAACGCACCGGTTATGGAAGCCCTCAAGATCATGTCCGCCCGCAACTTTGGCAGGATCCCGGTTGTCCAGGACGGGAAGATTCTCGGGATTGTCACCCGGACAGATATCATCAAGGTGACCGAGTTAAAACAGATTTAGAACTTCAGCTGGTGGTCCAGCACCGATGGCCCCATTATATTCCGGTAGGCCTTGAGATCGGCAAACGGGCGCCTCGCGATAACAGCAGCCATTTTTTTCTTCCCGACGCCCGGCAGCCATTTTATCGCAGCTGCGGGCAGAGAGTTGATTTCGACCGGTACCGGTAGCGCTGTCACCGACCGCATACCCCAGTCAACGATGACCGCATCGATCACACTCCGCTTTTCAAGATGGACAGGAATCCCGACAAGAATCGGGTAGGATCCCAGCTGCCTCCCGAATGAAAGTGGCCCGGAGACCTCGATCCGTATATCGCGAAGCACTGTGCCAATGGGATAGACCCGCTGGAGCATTGGCAGGTCGAAATTCTGCCGCACAAATTCCTTGAACAACCTGAACCGGCGATCGTATTTGCCGAGAGTATTATGGGTGTAGACGGGTGTCCCTTCAAAGGGCATGACCTGCCGGATATTTACCCGCCGTACCAGCAGCCCGGCATCGCGGACCCGCACAAGGAATTCTTCGTTGAGTGCATAGGTCTTCTCGGTCTCTCCGGCAAGACCACAGACAAAATTGAGCCCGGGTAGCAGCTCGGGTATGCCATCCCTCCGCAGGCCGCCTTCCTCATTCACAATCCGGATCGCCCGGAAGACCTCCTCTGGCAGGGCTTTGAGATTGTTTGCGGTAACAACCACAGGATCTGCAGTTTCCATGCCAAATGCGGCAACATCACCGGGAGTATGATACCGGATGATCGCCCGCAACGCCTCACGGCTCTCCTGTTCGTGTTTCGCGATTGTCGCAGGGTTCGTGTTGTCAATGTGCAGGGTTTTTAAGCCGGGCGCTGCGGTGCGGATCGAGGCAAAGAGCTCCTCAAGGAGGTCCGGGCGGGGTGCAGGGTACTCCCCGCCACCGGCACCATAGGCCAGGATGTCCGGCTGCCGGCCGACACGGAAGTGCCGTGCCCCATGAGTATGCAGAGCGGCAACTTCGCCAGCGATGCCCTCGATGCTGCGATAGGTCGGGGTCCCGTAAAACGGTTCTGTGCAAAAGGAACAGCCGCCTGATGCACCGTGGGGGCAGCCCCGTGCTGTCTCAAGCTCGCACATGACGTACGGGAAA
>Ga0209492_1000206_pt1 | contig 19226 bp, 22 predicted proteins | sample PPLLak12cMay2015_FD_187253 | JGI IMG/M metagenome (GOLD analysis project Ga0209492, IMG submission 187253) | Freshwater sediment microbial communities from Prairie Pothole Lake near Jamestown, North Dakota, USA - PPLs Lake P7 Core (1) Depth... | ecosystem: Environmental > Aquatic > Freshwater >... | reverse complement strand
ATGAATGTGATAGTGAGACCTGTGTTTAACAGACCTGAGATGCTTTATCTTTCTTTGAAATACGAACAAAAAGCTCGTGAATACTTTGACGACGACTATTTTACCTTGTTTGCGGTCGATCATGGTACTGACAAGAAGTGTTTTGAAATAATCCGATCGTATCCGTTTAGACACGCGGTTATGGCTCGTCCATCGAGATATAAAGTGTGCGCTAACATTATGGAAGCTTTGAAACAGGTTTTTGTTGAGAATATTGATTATGCTATCAATATGGAAGATGATCTTATTCTCCACGAAACCTATTTTAAATTCGTCCATAATGCGTTTAATATGGTCCAGGATCGAAAGTTTTCTGTCATCACTACTTGGGGCTATAGCCCTTATGGCGACCCCTCTATTTTGAAGTGCGCTGACTATTCCTGTGGGCCTGGAACTGTTATAAGTAGACATTTTTTCATGAACTACATGATGCAGTTCGCCAACGCTGGTTATTACAACAACTGGATTCCTACCATCAAACATGTAAATGAAATGAACAAAGACAATCCTAAGGCTAAATACAAAATAGATAACTTTTCTCATTTAGATTGGGATGGATTAATGAATAGATTGGTAGATTATGCTGCGTATAAGGATAATCTGCGAGGATTTGCTTCCGTATGTTTTAGATTGCTACATATAGGATTTTATGGTTTCAATAGACACGGAGAATTTCCCCCCGAGTTGAAAACCTTTGAAGCGCGAGTTGAGTTTCTTGAGTCGAATATATTCAATCCTGACGTATTGGCTAAGTTGGATCGTGTATACACGGATTATCATGTGTTCGATCCCCAGTTAGATAAATGGGATGGATCATTGAGGTTGGAGGAATAGATGAAAGTTTCGATTATTATACCTTCTTTTCAGAGGTCTTATTTGTTGAAGTGGGATTTACTTTCTTTGTCTAAGCAAGTTATGCCTGATGACTTTGAAACCATAATTCTCAACGATGGGGTTATGGACGAGACGGCTGCGGCGTGTTTACCTTACAAAGACACATTGCGCATAAAATACCTATTTACAGGTCAAAGGAATATGGATGGCAGGTTGGTGTGGAGAATACCAGGATATGCCATAAACATAGGTGTGAAACAGAGTTCTGGTGATATAATTATCCTTTGTTGTGCTGAAATGTTTCACATAAACGACAGCGTTAGATTGATTACGGAACCATTTAAATCAGCGGGGTCAGACAAACTCATTACCATACCCCAAGCCAAGGATGATAATGGTAGATTTTTGGGACATTTGGTCAATACTTTGGGTAATTTTGACATAAATGAGTATGAACGACAACCGAAGTTAGATAATGTCAGATTTCCATTCTTTATGGCAATGAAGAAAAGTTCTTTTGTGGGCATAGGAGGCTACGATGAGGACTTTATTGGGACTGATTTTGATGATACAGACTTTGTTAGACGGCTTGTTCAGAGCGGTTGCGAATATCTGGAAACAGAAGCCAAAGTAATCCACCTGTGGCATGCGCGGTTGCCGATGTCGGCGGAGAGACGACCAAGATACGAATACAATCAACGTTTGTATAAAGAACGAGAGAGCGTTATAGTTCGAAATGTTGGAAAGGAATGGGGTGTATTATGAAAACGGTAGTAACGATCACAGGAATTCGTCCAGATTTTATTCGCATGTCCGAGTTGTTTAGAAGGTTGGACGAGAAGTTTCATCATGTGCTTATTCACACAGGTCAGCATTACGATAAGATGCTTTCTGACGTGTTTTTTGATGAGTTGGAGATTAGAAAACCTGATTACAATCTTGGCATTGGCGCGGAGGGGAAAGAACATTTTCATCAGACCGCTGATGTTTCAGTGAAAACAATTGAGATATTGAGGGAGAGTGGTATTAAACCTGATATTATACTGTTTCTCGGTGATTCCAACTCGGTAGTTGTCTCTGTGCCGTTGAGGAAAGAAGGGTACAGAATAGGGCATATCGAAGCAGGTATGAGATCGGGTGATAGAAGGATGTTGGAAGAGACAAACAGAACTGTGTGTGATCATTGTTCTGACGTACATTTTGTTTACCATCCTGATTACAAAGAGAACTTAGTGCGAGAGAATCTACCGGCTGGTAGCATTCACGTAGTGGGAAACACTATTGTTGAGGTATGCAATAAGTTCAAGGGGGAGATAATGTCTCGTCCTAAAACTAAGGATTTCATACTGATGGATATTCATCGCCCTGAAAATTTTAAGTATTCAGATCGTCTACGGAATGTTTTTTGGTTCGCCAATCATTGTATTGAGTATTTCAAAGTTCCAGTCAAGATGTTGAGATTTGGTAGGACAATGAAATCCATAGAGTCGTTTAGGATAAACACTGGTGACGTGGAGTTTGTTGATCTTATGTCTTACAAGGACTTTTTGAGAGCCCAATACAATTGTAGATTTATGATTTCGGATTCAGGCACCGCACAGGAAGAACCTGCTTTGCTAAATACTCCTGTCATTGTGCCTAGAGATTACACTGAACGTCCACAATCCTGTTGGTCTAATTGTTCTATCATGTTGATGATGCTTGGTGATAAACTTGATATTAGAGCTGTGAATTGGATAGACTGGGTGGAGAAAGGAATAGTCAAGATAGACCCGTCTTGGCTAGGAGATGGAACAACGTCTCAAAAAATTTGTAATATATTGGAGAATACATTATGAAGATATTCGATTGTTTCAAGTTCTTCAATGAATTAGAATTGTTAGATTTAAGAATAATGACTTTGAAAGATTTCGCTGATTATTTTGTTTTGGTGGAGGCTAACAAAACTCATACCGGTCATCCAAAAGAGTTTATCTTTGAACAACACAAAGACAAGTTTGCTGAGTATTTGGATAGAATAATCTATGTGAAGGTGGAAGATCTGCCTGATTATTCTCCTGACAACATTTGGATAGCCGAGAACTTTCAGAGAAATTGTATAAATCGAGGACTTGAAGGAAGAATTGAACTTGGGGATAAGGTTATTATTTCTGACATAGACGAGATTCCCAATCCTGATACGCTTAAAATGTATTTGCAGTCCGATGAACCGGTTACTATGGTGCAATATCTATTTTATTACTATGTAAATTGCAGACAGATAAGTTTGTGGCGCGGGTCAATTATGGCTACCTATAACAAATACGAGTCCCCACAAGCGCTTAGAGATTTCGCTAGGCATTCGGGAATTGGTGGTATTTCGCAGGGCGGGTGGCATTATAGTTTTATGGGCGGCGCTGCAAGAATTAAGGAAAAAGTTGAGAACATCGCTGAATCTCATATGATTATAAATGAAGTGGGCACTGTTGAAGAAATACGGACTAAAATGAAAACTCAAAAAGATTTGTGGAATAGAGTAGGTAGTCCTTTTCATAAACAGATAGTCAATATTTATGACGGAGTTTTAGCTCCGAAATGTATTAAGCAATTTGTGGATAAATATCCTGATTTCTTTTTTGTGCCGGGGGTTTAGAAAATGAACATAGAAATTATCTCTTTGATTTATAAGTCAGTTCAGTATCTTGATTTGATTGTGAATGAGTTGAGAAAAGATTATTGTAAAGTTCCAGGATGGAATGTAGGTATTCGTATAGTAGCAAATGACGCAACAGAACCAGTTTTATCTCGATTAAAAGAGCTCGGGATAAACTACTCTGTGTATAACGATGCCAAACCTAACGATTATTATTTGAACAGAGTTTACCGATGTTGGAATTATGCTGGCAAAACGAGTGAATACGACAATATTTGCTTTATCAATTCTGATATGGTGTTTAGTGATGGTTGGTTACCCGCGCTTTTGCTTTATCACGATGGTAAAAATATTCCTTGTAGTCGATTGATTGAAAGTGGTAAACTATTGAGTGGCACTCACGCGATTGGCAATATGAATTTTGGTAGAAAAGCTTCTGAAATTCAGTATGATCAGTGGTATGCTTTCGCTAAAAGAACTAAGCAGCATATGATTGTGTCCGGTGGATTGTATATGCCTTGTGTGTTTAGAAAAGATAGGTTTGTGGAAAGTGGTATGTATCCAGAAGGCAATATTTATCGTGATGGTAGGGCTGGATCTATGGTTGGTGGGGTTATAAAGAGTGGCGACGCTTATTTCTTTGAAGATGTGTTGAGGAATAGGTTTGGTATGAACCACATAACTGTGTTCGATTCTTTAACTTACCATATCCAGGAGGGAGAAAAAGATGAATAGATCCGTGTCTCTCATACTTCCTTACTATAATCGTATAAACTACTTATGCGCTACGTTGGATAGTCTCGAATATTTTTACGCGGGGAGAAAAGATTTACAGATCGTCATTGTAGATGACCAGTCCAATGATGAAAATAACCCTGAAGTTTTGGTAAGCACTTACGCTGATTTACAGATAAAGATCATAAGAATTGCGAATAAGAAAGGTATAAACCCCTGTTATCCTATCAATGTGGGGGTCAGACATTCCGAAGGGGATATCATATTACTTTCGTCGCCAGAAATAATCCACACTCGAAATATTTTTGACCATTGTAAGAATTTTGAGAAGCTTACAGATAGCAGTTATTTACAATTCTCTGTGTTTTGTTTGACTTCTGTTGAGATAAATAAGGTTTTGTTAGACCCCATCATTGAGTTTGACCACAAGTTTCGTTTGGTCAATAGTATGAATACAGAATTTCATATGGGTTTGGGTGTTAGAGGTTATTCATACGCCAATGTTCTTGGAGTGTGGTATACTCACGGGAAGATAAAGAACGATTGCTACAATTTCTTGTCAGCCTGCACTCGAAAAACCTACTACGACATAAGCGGGTTCAATGAAGCTTTTGTTAAGGGAACAGGATATGATGACGCTGATTTCAGGGATCGATTGTTGAAGCATATCAACAACAATGTTATTTGGTATGATGATTTTGTGGCTATACATATAGACCATCCATCAGTGAGTGGTAATAATAACACCAATCTTGCTCTTTACAATCGACTTAAAGATCAAGTATATAAGAAAAATGATGATTGGGGGCAGTTATGATAGTAGGTCAGTTTTTGAGTTTCGGTCTCGGCGGGGCTGACAAAGCCGCCTATAATCTTACCAAGGGATTGATTGAGAATGGTATAGAGGTCAAGATATTTTACAACGACTTGTCGTTTCCTAAACCTTCTCCGCAGTTCGATTATGGTGTATTGTTGTCTCGTTTTGAGCAGTGTAAATCATTAGGTGTTCCTATGATTAAGATCGGTAATCTTGTGGACTTGAATAACTACGGACTACAGATTTTGAACACCCATAGAAGTGGCGACGATACTTGGTTTGTTCCTGGATTTGAAACTACTTCTTTCAATTTCAAAGTAGTGGAGACCAATTTCCATGGGCACACTAGAACGAAAGCGGACATGCGTATTTTTCCTTCTCGCGAGATGCTTAAAAATCGTAAGATAACAGGTGAATACAGGGTTATTCCTAACCCTATTATGTGTAGATTGACAGATGAAGATTTGAAGGGTGAATTAGGTTTAGAAAATAAGTTTGTTTTTGGGAGGGTAGGACGACCTTCAAGAGATATTTATTCGCCTATTGCTTTGAGGGCTTTTAAGTTGTTGGAGAATGAGAATCTGCATTTTTTGTATGTAGCGCCGCATAAGTTGGCGATAGATGAAGCATCTAGTCTTCAAATTAAAAACATAACCTTTATTGATCCTACCATAGACGACGTTTATGTGAGTAAGTTGTATAACACATTTGATGTATTGTGTCATAGTAATGCTATGGGTGAGACTTTTGGTAATACGATCGCGGAAGCTATGATTCACGGTAAGCCTGTTGTATCGCACTGGGGTAGTGGATGGGCTCAGGCTCAGAGAGAAGTAATGGGGGATGACAAATTTCATTACATATGCGCTGCTGACCCTGTTCAGTATAGTAAGTTGATGTATAAACTGTTTGTGGATATGAATGAGTATTCAAGCTACGCTGAGTATGCTAAGAATAGGGCTGAAGAGTTGTATGATTATAGAGCAGTTGCAAAGAAATATATTGAGGTGTATAATAGTTTATGGTAGATCTCTCCGTAATGATGCCCAAATTTGTTGAGTATATCAAACAGTATATCCCTAACCCCAAGATAATAGTTGATTTGGGGTCTATGGATGGGAAAGACTCCTTGTATTTGAAGGAATGTTTTCCTGAATCGGTTGTGTATTCAATCGAGGGACTGGAAGAAAACTATAACCTTTTCAAAGATTCAACTCAAATAGTTCCTATTCATGCAGTAGTGTGTAATATAGACGGTGAGGTAGAATTTCATAAAAAGGACATCAATGGAATTCACGGTATTTACGACAGGGGAAAAGGCTATGGTGAAGAGAAGTTTAATACACCATGTTGCAAGTTTAAAACATTAGTTGAAAATGTAATAAAAGAATCTGTTGTGGATATTTTGAAGATAGATGTGGAGGGGGCGACTTACGATGTGCTCCTTGGTATGGGGGATTTCATTCATAGTGTAGGCATGATGCACATAGAGACGGAGACGGTTGAGTTGTTTGCTGGTCAAGTTGTTGAAAAGGTTGTTTTTGATTATCTTGTGTTTCGTGATTTTAAAATGTTGGATCGTAAGTGTTGTAATATAAAATCTAATGCGCAGCAGTGTGATAGCGTGTGGATTAATAGGAGAATGTATGGCGACAGGTTGGTTAGTAAATGATTGTTTGACTTGTATTCCAGGCACTAAAACTTTTTGGCATGACTTGTTGGAATGGATTCCTGGACTAGTGGATAAGACCAATGGATTTACTTCCTTTGTAAGACTGGCTAGGAGGATAGAGGAAGAAGCTCAGAGTAGAATGCCTGATTACATTATCAGAAATGCTACATTTTTTGGAAGAATCAATTTGACTTGTAAACAGATTTCATTGCTTCAAGACTATTACGAGGGCAATGCCCAACAGGTAGATGTTTGTAATCATAGCGCTGTGACGGTGTTCAATTCCAACTATACTTTTAGTAAGTATAGAGACCTTATTACTACATGCCGGACAGAAATTATTCCTTTGGGCGTGGATTTTGATTTATTCAAGCCGACAGGCGAGAGACATCCTGGAGTGTTACCTAACAGTATTCTTTTTGTAGGCGCGGCTAATAACTACCCAAAGGGATTCGATGTAATCAGAAACCTTATAGACACTACTGACTATAACTTTTGCCTTGTAATGAAAGATGATTTTAGAATGTCCCACCCAAGAGTAAAGGTGTTCAATAAAGTGGGGCATGACGAGCTTGTTAAAATCTACAATAGTTGTGAAATGGTTATTTGCTCGTCGGTTGTTGAGACCTTACACCTTGTTTCCATAGAGGCAGGAGCTTGTGGTTTGCCTATTATCACTACCAATGTCGGTGGCTTATGTGGTGTACCAAGCAGTGTGTGGGGGTTGAAAGTTATTGACGGGAATTATGTAGAATGTATAGAGCAGATAAGAAACAACAGAAGTCTTTTCTCTCCCCGCGAGTTTTTGTTGAAGTTGGGGTTTGATAAGGATACTTGCAAAGAAAGGTGGTTAAAATTGATAAATGAGGAGATTCTTTAATTATGCTTGATTATTTAGCCAATTACGATTACATTTTCAGAACTGACCGGCATTATAATGAAAACTATGGACATGAAGGGCTAAAAGGAGTAAATTATGCTGTTCCTTATTATAGCTATATACTGCCTAATAAGGAACGAATAAAAACATGCATTGATATATCGTCGGGCAGGGGTGGTTTCTTAAGTTTGATTAAAGATTTAGGATTTAATATTGTTTCCACTGATCTTAAGAAATTTAACAACCTTGATCTGCCTTTCATTAGATGTGATCTTAGTAACAAGACTGATGTTGATAGTTTAAAGAGTAATCATTATGATTTGTTAACTTGTATTGATGTTCTTGAACATATTGAAAAACAATATATTGATTATGTTTTGCAAGTATTTGCTGAGATGTCTGATGTTTGTCTTTTAATTATAGCTAATCACGAAGATTTTCAATATGGTATTAAATTGCACTTGATAGTTGAAGAATTAGAATACTGGACGAGTTGTGTCAGTAGATATTTTACCATTGATAAGATTGAAACTTTGAAAGATGGGTTAATTTATTATTTTGAGTGCTCCAGAAAAATCTAAAATAATAAAGGGAGGAAGTTTATGAAGATACTGATAGTAGGTGGTTGTGGTTATGTAGGTGGTTATATGTCAGACAGGTTAATCAATGCAGGAAACGCTGTGACGGTGTATGACAACCTGATGTATGAGACCAGGTTTTTGAAGAACATTTCATTTGTTCGCGGGGACATAAGAGACCGCGAACGATTGAGTAAGATACTTAATGAATACGAAGTGGTTATTTGGTTAGCCGCCCTTGTAGGAGACGGAGCTTGCGCTATTAATCCCGCCCTCACTGAATTACTGAATTTTGAATGTGTTAAGTGGTTGGTGGATAATTATGATGGCAGGATAATTTTTATGAGCACTTGTTCTGTCTATGGTGTGAATCACGGATTGATTGATGAGACCGCTGAACCAAATCCGTTGTCTGCTTATGCGGAAACTAAGTTAAAAGCTGAACAATACATTGTGAGTAATTGTAGTAATTACTTGATTTTCAGATTGGGAACGTTATTTGGTTTGGGCGACGAATTTTCTCGGCTGAGATTGGATTTGGTCACCAATATTCTCACTTTGAAAGCCACTAAGGGATTGCCTTTATCTGTTTTCGGCGGGGAACAATGGCGTCCGTTGCTTCACGTAAAGGACGTGTCTACTGCTGTTGAGTATTGTTTGGACAATAACATAAAGGGATTGTATAACTTGTCCTACAAAAACTACACTATCAAAGAAGTTGCCGAAGCTATATTGAAAGTGGTACCAGGTTCAAAACTAGAGTGTACTGATATAGCGTTTCAGGACGCGAGAAACTATAAAGTCACTACTGAAAAGTTTGACGCTTGCGGTTGGAAGCCTCAGTATTCATTGGAATATGGTATTTTTGAAATATACAGAGTGGTCAAAGAGGATAGGCTTGTTAATCCTAGTGACCCAGTGTATTCTAACGCTGTCTATTTAAAGGAGAAACTATAATGAGACTGATTGAAGGAAAAGTCGCTGCTGACGACAGAGGCACAGTTAAGTTCGTTAATGATTTCAATTTCGAGGGGGTAAAAAGATTCTATCAAGTAGAAAATCATAGAAGAGGATTTATCAGGGCCTGGCATTGTCACGAACGCGAAGGGAAGTATGTCTATGTGGTTACTGGCGCTGCGCTTGTGGGGGTGGTTGAATATAAACAGTTGGATGGTGGTGTTATGGAAGGATCAGTTCCGCAGAGGTTTGTGCTTTGCGAAGAATTACCAAAGGTGTTGTGGATACCACCTGGACATGGTAATGGTTTTATGTCGCTAAGAGATAATACCAAGATTATATTCTTTTCGACTTCTTCACTGGAAGAAACTAAGGGTGACGATATTAGGCTTCCATATGACACTTGGAATATTTGGCAGGAGGATTACAGATAATGAAAGTAATAGTGCTTGGAAGTTCAGGAATGTTGGGTAGTACAGTGATGAACCATTTCATTGACTGTGGATATGATGTGACGGGCTCTATAAGAAGCGGTGAGTTTATAAAGGAGAACGTTTTTGTATTTGATCCCACAGCTTCATCTACATGGAAAAATTTTCCGAAGGATGCGGATTATGTAGTCAATGCTATAGGAATCATAAAGCCATTTATGTTGGACAACATCAAAGATTCTATCTACATCAATGCTATTTTTCCACACATACTCGCGGACAGATGTAAGACATTTGGGTCTAAACTCATTCATATTACTACCGACTGCGTTTATTCAGGTAGAGATGGTGGGTACAATGAGGATGCGCTTCATGATGCTTTGGATGATTATGGTAAATCTAAATCTCTGGGAGAACCAAAGAATTGCATGGTGATTAGAACCAGTATTATTGGTCCTGAGATCCACAAGAATGCGAGTCTCGTGTCGTGGGTTCAAGCGCAGAAAGGTAAAGAGATAAACGGATTTACTAACCATCTTTGGAATGGTATTACTACGAAAACTTATGCGGAAGTTTGTCATAAAATTATTAAGAACGATTGGTATAATGACGATTTATACCACGTTCATGCGCCTAGCATTGTGACTAAATTTGAGCTGGTTACAATGATAAATAACAGATACAACGTTGGGGCAACTATCAATCCAATACCTGCTGGAGTGCGTATCGATCGCACGCTTTCAACTAAGAAAGATCTGTGTGAGAAGTTGATGATTCCTGAGTTGGATGACCAGATTGCTCAGATGTAATGAGGTAAGTATGGAAATAAAGCTAATAGTCAGTGAAATAGACGGAGTTATTACCACAGGAGCCTGCCCAGAAGACGAGCTGGGACATGTTCCTTACAAGACCTTTCAAATGAAAGATTTCGCGGCGATAAATGAACTGAAAAAAACTTACAAGTTCGTATTTTTGTCTGACGATGACCACATAAGCTTCAACTTGTGTAAGAGAAAGAACATACCATTTTTCCATGCCAAGAATGAACACGAGAAGTATGAGAAATTGGTGGAGATTTTGCGCAGGTACGCTTGTACTCCCGACGAGGTGATTTACATCGGCTCAAAAGTATCGGACGCTAGGTGCTGTCAGTTCATTCCGAAATCTTTTTGTCCTGAAGATGCTGGACAATATTTGAAAGATGTATGCTGGGCTTCTTTTGTTGCGAAAGGTGGCGAAGGGATTATCGTGGAACTACTTTCATTACTAAAAGACCCTAATTTTAGGAGTGTAGAAAATGAGTAATTCCGAAGGTATAATTTACAAAGCTGTCAATAGAATAAATGGTAAAGTATACATAGGTCAAACTTGCCAATCTTTTAGAAGACGCATTAATGAGCATAAACGCGACGCGTTGGTTAGAAATTGTAATTTTAGTTTTCATAAGGCTATAAGGAAATATGGTATTGAAAATTTTGAATGGGAAATTCTTACTGTTGCCGGCGTAGATGCCCTAGACGCACTAGAGCGTGGGTTTGTTACTTTCTACAAGTCTTCTAGTAAAAGATATGGTTATAATTTGACTGTTGGTGGATCTGTGTTAAGAGGAAAACAAAATCCGTTTTTTGGTAGGAAACATAGTATTGAAACTAGGAAGCTTATCAGTGACCGTAATAAAGGATGTGTTTCTCATAATAAAGGTAAATCTCTGTCTAAGATTACTAGAGATAGAATTAGTCAATCATTAAAATCTAGAGGTGGTACTGTTGGTGTCAATAATCCAATGTATGGAAAAACACATTCAAATCAATCCAAGGAATTAATGAGACAAAAGGCTTTGAAAAGGGAATGGCTGCCGACCCCCACTATTAAAAAGTATTTGGTAGACCATCCGGATGGTTATAGGGAAGTTGTGTTTAATCTAAATAAATTTTGTAGAGAACGGAATTTGAATCATAGTAATTTATACGCAACAGCTAATAATCCTAAACTTAGATGTAAAGGGTTTAAATGTTGTAGATTGTATGATTTTGAGGTTAGAAAAACATAAAATTTTGGATAAACTAACCCTTTATAGTAGGATTTTGTTTTTCTTTTTACGGAATAGATGAAAATTTGATCTAGTACTTTGGACATTTTATTCTATAATAGAGTATATACTTATAGGAAAGGTAAGGTGTATTATGATTGTAAAGCATGTGGGTGGGGACTTGAATAAAGCCTATCGTCCCTGTAAGATTGACGAAGTTATAGGCAATGAAACGATAAAGAAAATGGTAAAGAATGCGTTGGAAAGTAAACGATTTCCACACGCATCTTTATTTACTGGACCATCGGGTTGTGGTAAAACAACATTCGCAAGAATTGTGGCGTTGGGTTTGAATTGCGTTGATGGTCCTACAGGCAATCCTTGTTGTAAGTGCGATTCTTGTAAATCCATTATCAATGGTAATAGTTTTGCTGTCATAGAAATTGACGCGGGTAGAACGAGAGACGTAGCAATGACACGAAAGATTTTGGACGATCTTCCCGCCGCGTCACTTGGTGGAGAATCGTATAAGATAGCAATCTTTGACGAGGCACATTTGCTTGGTGAGGGTAATGCTAAATCGGAAGAGGCGTTGTTGAAATTTTTAGAAGATACGCCCGAGCATGTTTATCTTATACTCTGCACCAATGAACCTCAAAAGTTGAGGGACGTGACCAGAAATCGATGTAAGGTTGTTCAGTTTGGTAGATTGACTACCAACGATATTCATACTTTACTTGTTCAAGTGTCTCAGTTTGAGGGGTTTGTTTACAAAGATGAAGTGTTGAAGTATGTCGCGGAAGAAGTTAATGGTGTTCCTCGCGCGGCTCTGTCGGCGCTACAACAAATCGCAAGTGAAGGATCTTGGACAAAGGAGAACGCTTCGCTTATCATCAATTCTGGTGTGGACGCCGATAATGTTGAGGTTTATGAATTCAGTAAGATGTTGATAAAGAATGGTTGGGTTGATATTAAAACCGCGTTTGATAAGATAAAGAGTTTACCTGCGGAAACTATAAGAATCGCTGTAGTTGGATTTTTGGTTGGTTGTGTTAAGAATGCCAGGGATTATGACCAAGCAGAACGTTACGCAAAAATGGCTGAAACGATGTCGTATATTTATTACGGACCTAAGCCTGAGCATGTTCTATTTATTAAACTATGTCAAGCTTTGAGATATAGGAAGGCGGCTTAAATATGGCTTCAGATTTGATTACAAGCGGCGGGTTGCGAGACCTGCCCGCTCCTAACTATTCATACATTACGACAACGGAAGAAGCTTATAGGGCGTTAGAGGTCATAGAGCGATATCCGATTATTGAATTTGACACTGAGACCACAGGTCTCGATCCACTTGTGAACAAAGTGGTGTTGATGCAGTTCGGTGTTACTGGTAAGGCATATGTGTTTGATGTTCGTAGAGGTAGAGTTGATGCGTCTATCTTTAAAGCATTGTTGGAAAGTCCAAAGCATTTGAAATTGATTCAGAACGCTTTGTTTGATTTTGAAATGGTTTATTCTAATTTTGGTATTGTAGTTAAGCGTATATATGATCCAATGCTTGCTGAACAATTGATATTGTTAGGTTTTAATCCCAAGGCTAATTTACAACACTTAGTAGCAAAGTATTTGAAACTATTAATGCCAAAGGATGTTGCTACTAGCTTTGCGGATTACGAGCAAGAATACACTGAGTATCAATTGAGATATGCCGCTAATGACGTAGTGACGTTGAGAGAGATTTACAATCAGCAAATGGATGCATTGATAAAGGATTCTTTGATAAGGGTTATGAAGTTAGAATGTGAATTTGTAGAACCACTCGCTGGTATGGAATTGAGTGGTATTTTACTTGATGTGCCTCAGTGGCAGGGAATTCTGGATGGAAAGATAATTGAGCGTGATAGATTGCGAACTATTCTTTATGACCAACTCAACACCACAATAGATCAAACTACATTGTTTGATGTGTCATTGTTGAATCTGGATAGTCCTACTCAGGTAATTAAGAGTTTGAATAACTTAGGTATTACGATTGCTACAACAGACGTAAAGGAATTGTCTAAATACAAATCTCACCCGGCAGTGAAGTCATTGCTTGAATACAGGAAGTTTGAGAAGTTCGTGACTACTTATGGAGATGCTTTAATGAATCGTATCCATAAGGAAACCGGAAGGCTTCACACCAGTTTTAGGCAGATGGTAGATACGGGTAGATTGAGTTCATCTAATCCTAATCTTCAGAACATTCCGAAGGAGCAGATCTACAGATCTTGTTTTGTTGCCAAACCAGGCTACAAGTTGATCACTGTGGATATGTCGCAGGCGGAGTTGCGAATTCTCGCGGACTATTCAAGGGACCCTGTCTTCTTGGAAGCATACAGAACCGGTCAAGATTTACATATAAGGACTGCTATGGATGTTTTCAACAAGACCTTGGATGAGATCAAGCAAGATGAGGCATATAAGAAAAGCGATCCGTCAAGATATGTAGGGTATAGAAACAAGACGAAGGCTGTAAACTTTGGACTTATGTATGGTCTGACTGCGGTAGGATTGGCTATTAGGTTGAACATACCCGAATCTGAAGCTCAGGATTTGATTGATAGATACTTTGCTAAGTATAAGAAGGTAAAGCAGTTCCTTGACAATACCGCTCGTGATGCTGTAAGGAATAGATTTTCCACAACCATAAGTGGTAGGCGAAGGTATTATCACTTACCTCCTATGAGTGATCCGACGTTCAAACGTGTTAAAGGTTCTGTGGAAAGGGCGGCAAAAAATCATCCTATTCAAGGATCGAATGCTGATACTGTAAAGCAAGCTATGATTTATGTTAATGACAGGTTGAAAGGTAAGGATGCTAAACTGATTCTGACTGTTCATGACGAAGTTATAGTGGAGACACGGGAAGACCTTGTTGAAGAGATTGCTCCTATAATTTCTCAGGCGGTTGTAGATGGGTTCGCTGAATTTTTCCATACAATACCTATGGAAGCAGATGCTATGATTGGAGATTGTTGGTTGAAAGGATAAGGATATGGAAGTAAGAATGGGATTTAAGAAGTTAAGCAGTGAAGCTCGTATTCCGACTTATGGTTCGGATGGGGCTGCTTGTATGGATTTGTATACGATAGAGGATTATGTTTTACATCCTGGGGATGTGAAATTGTTAAGGACTGGTATAGCTCTTGACATTCCGTCTGGTTATGAGGTTCAGATCAGACCAAGAGGTAGTACTATAAAGAGTCAGATGATAATTTTGAACTCACCTGGAACGGTAGATGAAGATTACAGAGGCGAAATTTTCGTCGGGGTCAAAAACATAAGCGACAAAGATGTCGTTATTGAAAAAGAAGATAGAGTGGCACAAATGTGCTTAAAAGAGGTTATAAAAATGGAGTTGTTTGAAGTATATACATTAAGTGAGACATCGCGTGGATCTGGATGCCTCGGTTCAACTGGTAGGTAAGAGGAGGCTAATAAATGAGCAAGAAAATTTTATCAGAGAACGCTAAGAAAATAGCGGAAGACAGATACTTTATGGAAGGTGAAGATTGGGAAGCGTGTGCTAGACGAGTTGGTAGAGTTATCGCTGCTGCTGAGAATTCAGAATCCGCAACGTATGTAGAAAAGTTTGCTGAGATGATTTACAATATGGATTTTGTGCCTGGGGGTAGGATTTTAAGGAACGCTGGTAGAAAACGTGGGTCGTTGTTCAATTGCTATGTGTTGCCTATTGGCGACTCACGCGAAGAGATAGGTCAGTTTTATAAGGATTCATTGATCTTATGGGGTGAAGGTGGTGGGATAGGTGTAAACATATCTCCATTGCGTCCAGAGGGAGCTGACATTAAAGGTGTTGGTGGTAAATCCTCCGGTCCTGTAAGTTTCCTAAAAGCTTCGGATGCTATTGCTGAAACTGTTGAGAGTGGTGGTTCTCGTAGAGCCGCTGCTTTAACTTGTATGCATGTGGATCATCCCGATGTTATGCGATTTATTGACGCTAAGATGGTGGATGGACTACTTCCTCACTATAACATCTCAGTAGCAGTATCAGAATCTTTTCTCGCCGCGGTGGAAGGAAACAAGGAGTGGGAGTTTAGATTTGCTCAAAAGAGTTATGGCAAAGTAGCTGCCAGGATTATTTGGGATAAGATAATGGAGAACATGGTTGCCCATGCTGAACCTGGTTTATTGAATTGGGACAACCTTACCAAGAACAATTCTTATTACTTTGACCCGGTAGTATCAACCAATCCGTGTGGGGAAGCGGTTCTTCCTCCTTATGGAGTGTGTGATTTAGGTTCGCTGGTTCTTCCTAACTTCATTACTGGTAATGTCAATACGAATTGGAAGAAGCTTGAAGAGGTTATTAAACTGGCAGTCCGTTTTCTGGACGATGTAACTGATGTGAATAACTATGTTTTACAAGAAATAGATATCAAAGCTCATAATTCTCGCAGGGTTGGTTTGGGTGTTATGGGATTGGCTGAATATTTGTTCGCTAAGAAATTAAGATATGGTTCTCAAAAGGCTTTGTTTGAGATAGAGCGTTTGGTTAGTTTCATCCGTAATACTATCTACCAGACACTGATTGAATTGGCGGTCGAAAAGGGCGCATTTCCAAAGTTTGAGCACGTAGCCTATGGTAAGGCATCCTTTATCAGAAAACTCCCAGCCTCGTTGAGAATGGACATCAAAAAGTATGGTGTCCGCTGTGTGACTGGGATGGCTTTTGCGCCGACAGGAACTATTAGTTTGATAGCTGAAGTTACCTCCGGTATTGAACCGCTGTTTAAAAAGGCTTATTTGAGACATGATAGAGTAGGGGACAGGATGTATGTTCATCCTTTGTATAGACAATTGTTAGAAACTAATGAGGAAGACGTTCCTGAATGGTTTGTTGACGCTGATGATTTGTCTCCCGCCGATCATTTTGAAGTTCAGGCAATGGTTCAAAGATACACAGACGGCGCGGTGAGTAAGACAATCAACATGCCTATCGGCACCACCACAGACGATCTGAGTAAGTTAGCACTTGAATACATTAGGGATTTGAAAGGCGTCACGATTTACGTGGATGGTTCAAGAGAAGGTCAGATTTTGAATAAGTTAGATAATGATGAAGTAATGGCATACCTTAAGACAGAGAAGGGTATTGTAGCCGAAGCGTGTGAAGAATCAGTTAGATGTGCTTCTGGTTCATGTGAAATCTAGGAGGATTGGATGAAGGAATTAATCGGATTTGATTTAGATTCTGTATTAGCTCACACTGAGAAAGCTATTAGTAAATGCTCGGAAGATATGTTTGGCATTACTTTGGACTGGGATAAGATAAGCAGCTATGATTTTGCTACTTATCCCGGATATACCAAAGAAATGGGCGATGCTTTGCTTAAAGAGATAGAGACTGGTAAATATTTGGACAGTGTCAGATTATATGATTGTGCCCATCCTGCTCTTGGAAAGGTGTGGTCATCTGATTTTGACATCTGTATAATTACCAGCCGCCCCGATCATTTATTCGTGCCAACTGTGAGATGGTTGGATCGACATGGGGTTACTTATGATAGGGTTTATCTAAAGAAATCAGCTGATAAGCATAAATTGATATCCGAGTTAGACATTAAGGCTTTTGTCGATGATAGGTTTGATATTGTTGAAAGTATAAGAAAGAATTGTGGCTTGTTGGTATATGGGATCTATATGGTAGACCAGCCATGGAATAGATTACATAATCTTGAAGGTGTATGTAGGGTAAAGGATGTAGAAGAGGCTGTCGATAAGATTATAAACAGGAGGAATGAAAATGGCACCAGCACGATGTAAGTTTTGTAGATTCGAAAAGGAAAGCAAGTGTTCAAAAAAGAAAGGCGCGGGTATAAAACTGAACAAGAGACGCCCATGTAATCTGTTTCAACAGGATGATGCCAAGCTAGAGGCTTTTGTGGAAAGGAAGATGATGGCATCTAAACCAGAAGTTATCACAAGACCTGATTGGTGGTGGGATAAGAATTTGAGACGGGAAATGAGAAAGCAAGCTGCGCAGCCTGAATACGATATGAGTCAGTTTGGAACTACCATCGATCCCAACATTCAATCCAAGCACCCGTTGACTGGGGATTTGAGTCGATTTACGGAGGAAAAAAAGGATGGAAGTAACGATTGAGATTACGGACACTTGTCCACATGAGTGTAGTTATTGTTCTACTAACGCAGAGTCACGATGTAAGCATATACTAGAAGTATCAGACGTGAAATACTTTTTGGATGGGATCAAAGACCCTATCACGCGTATAAACATTTCTGGTGGTGAGCCTTTGTCCCATCCGTTCTTTATAACTATTCTACAGCTGTGTGAGACCTACACTCCCAATGTGTGGGTATATACTAATGCTTTGAAACAGATTATGTACAACACTGATGTGGTCAAGGAGATACGGGTGGAGGCTAATGTTTGTTTGACGCCTGGCAAGGAAGTTTATATTCCCAAGAACGCTGACAAGGTTCATTTACTTCAACTTATCCCACAGGGTAGAGCTAAAGATATGAAGCCGGCCAACATAGCGGTATCGAGTAATCTAATACCGGAGAAGAAGGCTGAGCATGACTGTGCGCATTGCGGACATGTTCTTCTTCAGGCAAATAGAAAAGTAGTTGAATCTCCGTGCAAGAAGTGTTATGAATAAGGAGGGAAAAGGAATGAAGGTTTATTTGTGTGCTAGGGATCAAGATTTATTCGATGCGTGGACACGATACTGCGGTCATTATGATTTTGTGACTGTTACTAAACAGGACATAATGTCTATTGATGCTGAAGCTCTTGTGAGCCCAGCTAACTCTTTTGGATTTATGACTGGTGGTATAGATCTACACTACAAGAACTACATTGGTCAAGAAATGGAAGATGAATTGCGGCGCACTATTTTAGAGAGATATAACAATGAGTTGCTGGTTGGTCAAGCGGCTGAAGTGAGAATAAAACCACCGCCACTTGTCCATTATAAATACCTTGTAGCAGCACCAACTATGAGAGTTCCAGAAAACATATCACATACCATTAATGCTTATCTGGCTGCGAGAGCTGCTCTTATACTAGCTTATCGGGCTGTCTATAAGAGCATAGTATTCCCAGGTTTAGGTACTGGTACTGGTGGTATGTCACCTGAAGATTGCGCTAAACAAGTTAGCGAGGCAATCAAGTATGCGTTGGTTGATAAAAAGTGGTTTGTTTTTCCGGTCGGTTTGTATGAAGAACAGGATCATATGCGTAAGCATCTTGTGCCTAGTAAATGGTTTGATGTTCAACGAATGTAAATTTACAGGGAGGAAAAGGAAATGAAGATAATTGACAAGGAAAAAAGGATAGTTGAGTTTGATAAGAACGAAGCTGTATTAGCTTTGAGTGAGGATTTTACTATATCAACGATGGTGCCTGTGCCAACGCCTGAAGCCACTGGAGCGGTGCTTGGTTATCAGACCATGTTGATTACGTCGATTGCCTTACGACTCAATGAGCTTGAATTTCTTCAGAGTTTGATGGAGTATTTCAGAGCTAAAGCGTCTACACTCTGCTATGACGTTACGCCCAAGGAAGAGGGACCTAAAGATGAAAGCAG
>Ga0209492_1000202_pt1 | contig 19513 bp, 23 predicted proteins | sample PPLLak12cMay2015_FD_187253 | JGI IMG/M metagenome (GOLD analysis project Ga0209492, IMG submission 187253) | Freshwater sediment microbial communities from Prairie Pothole Lake near Jamestown, North Dakota, USA - PPLs Lake P7 Core (1) Depth... | ecosystem: Environmental > Aquatic > Freshwater >... | reverse complement strand
TTTGATACAGGGGATGCATTATCGGATCCAGATTTTTCAGAAGATGATTTTGATTCATGGGTAGTTGATCATTTTGAGCATTCCAATATAAGCCCTAGACAATATCAGAATGAAGCTGCTAAAAGGGCTTTAAAATTTATGAATTGTACTGAGGAGATATCTACTTCAGGCGGAAAAACTCTTATTGCTTACATGATTTTTAGATATCTGCTGGATCGTAAGGGGCTTAAGAAAATGCTCTATATTGTTCCTAATATTGGTCTTGTAGAGCAGACTGAAGATAAATTCCAGGAATACGAGGCTAAGTGTAAGATAAAAAATGTTCCATGGGAATCTATAGCAATATATGGGGGATCTGATAGAAGAGGGGAAGAAAATGCTAATGTCGTTTTCGGAACTTACCAGTCTCTAGCTAAAAAGAGTTTAGAATACTTTTCTAAATTTGATGCGGTTATTGTGGATGAAACCCACCATGCAAAAGCTAATTCTATAAAGACCATACTTATTAAATGTTCAAGGGCTAAATGGAAAATGGGTCTAACAGGATCTCTTCCTAAAGAAGGATCTTGCGATTCCTTTACTATCCAGGCATATTTAGGTCCTATGGTCTATCAGCTTCATTCACATCAGCTCATTGAAGAGGGAAATGCTACCCCCGTTCATGTTGTAGGAATAGAAATGGATTATTTAACTGATGAAGTTAAAAAGAATCTTTATGACTTAAGAATGCAAAAAGCTGATGAAAAGGATGGAAGTAAACTTCTGAATCTTGAAAAGCAGATAGCAAGGGAGGATAGAAAGAGACTACTATATGTTTGTGATATTATTTCCAGAGCTAAGAAAAATGCTCTGGTTCTCTTTGCTGATATTAAAAATTCTTATGGAAGAAATATCTATGATTGGTTAAGGGAGAATACAGAGAAAAATGCATATTATATTGATGGCTCTACAGAGGCGGAAAGACGGGAATTCTATAAGCATAAAATGGAGGATGAAGCAGATGTAGTTTTGGTAGCTTCTATAGGAACCTTTTCCGAAGGTATTGACATACTAAATGTTCACAATATCTATATTGTAGAATCCAATAAGTCTGAAATTATCGTTCGACAGATTCTCGGAAGGGGGATGAGACTTATGGAAGGAAAGGATAAAATAACGGTATTTGACTTCTCAGATAACTTTAGTTATGGAAATCACCAGTGGCAAAAGAAGAATTATCTTATCAGACACGCGGACGAGAGGAGAAAGATATACAAGGACAAAAGATTCCCTTATAAATTATTTAAAGTGAAGTTATAATAACTTCACTTTTTTTGTGGATAAATAAAGAAAAAGACTTCTTTATGAAAAACTTTGTTCCCAAAAATTTAGAGGAAGCTTGGGTTTCTTCGGATACAGGAATAGATTTATATGCTGACACCTCTAATCAATGGGAGGAACCAAGAAGAATGGAAGGTCCTAATGCAAATATGGATATATCCGACGATGCGATTTTATCTATAATTCCCCCTCCGAATATTAAGTTTGGAGCTAATGATTTTGAGCAATATGTTTCTGAACTTATTCAAGCTCTTCCTGAAAATCCAGCAGTAGTTTTTAGAATTTTTAAAAAGACGCTGGAAAGTCATCCATATCTTACAAGAAAACCTATAGGATTCAGGGGTGAAAATCCTTATGAACCAGCTATTCGAAAATTTACCGAAGTTCTGAGTAAAATGTAATATTTCTATGAAGGCGAGATTTGTTTTTGAAGAAGTACGATTTAATTTTGATAAGCAGCCGCCTTACAAAAGATATCAGGTGAAGCCTAGTTTAAGTGGACCGAGAACCCGTAATCCTAAGAAAAATGGATATGGAGGGGGCTTGACCCCGCAAGAGATAGAGATAAGGGATAGATATGAGCAGAAGGTCCGAGCTATTAAAGATGATATAGATTCATTGGAAGAGGAAAAAACAGATCTTGAAAATGAGTTAAGAAATTTGCAGGAACCATCTTTTGATCTTTCGGAAGTAGAGGAATTTGATGCTGAAGTAATGCAAAAATATGGATTTAATGCTTTAGATATATTAAATTCCGGAATCCCTGATGAAGAAAAAATATCAGCGATTGATAGGCTAAATCCTGAAAAAGATTTTGGAAAAAGAGAATTCGAGAATCTATTGCATAATTATAATTACTATCATCCAGAGGAGCCAGATTCAGAACTAGTTGAAAAAATAGAGAAAAGGATAAGAGCTATCGAGAATATTATAAAGGAAAGAGATGGAATGATCGATAGGCTGGAGAATAAAATATATAATTTGGAGAACTACTAATATGGCATTTTTAAAAGAAGGAGCAGTTAAGGACTTAATGATGAGAGGCCCAAATAAGGACGAACTTATTCAGTGGGCTTCAGAGAATGTTCTTATGACTACAGTAAATCCCGATCAAAAAATCAGGGAGTATGCTAGTCAATTCGGACTATCTGTTTCTGAATTAGAGACGCTAGCCAAGATATTTATGGGAATGGAACAGGAGCCTTCCGAGGCTGATGTGCTTTCAGATCTTCTTTCAACTATTGAAGAAGGTAGACAAATGAAGGATATTGCGGAAGGATTTAAATCCCAGAATGAATATATAAATAAAAATACTAATATGAAACAATCAATTTTAATGTCTCGCCTATTAAAGGAGGATCATCATAAAGAGTGTTCAGATGAGGCTTCTATGGCTAAAATTCAGCTTAAGAGCATTATAGATGGTGCTGGAGAGATACTTCAGGGCCTCGATAGTTGCGAAGAACTTGATGCCTGGGTGCAGAGCAAGATATCTATAGCTGAAGACTACATTACAACTGTAGCTAAATATATGAAATACGAGGAAGAAGAAAAACCCGAAGAACTTCCATTAGTTCCTGCTGCTGAAGAACTACCAGCAGAAGAACTACCAGCAGAAGAACTACCGCCAGCTGAAGATGGAATGATGATGGGTCCTATAGATGCAATGGCCCCAATAGAGCCGATAGGCCCAGATGAAGAACCTGAGGGAGATATGATGGCATCAGATGAAGAACCGGAAGAAATGGAATTCGATGCTGAGCTTTCAGACGAGCCCGAAGAAGAAATGGATGGAGAATTAGAAGATGAGGTAGAGGAACCAGAGGAAGAAGATCTTGATTTTTTTTCAAAAGGCGAATTGGTAGATCTATAATATAATACCTATATAAAAAAGAAAGGGAGCTTAGAGCTCCCTTTTTTTGTTGTCAGAAATATTTATCTCCTGCCTCCTTTAGACATGGATGAAGAAGATGATGATCCAGAACTTGAGCTTCTACCTGTACTCGTTGAAGATCCGCTATTGAAATTCGATGAGCTGCTTCTTGAAGGTGTACTATAACTTGATGTGCTTCTTGAAGGTGTACTATAACTTGATGTGCTTCTTGAAGGTGTACTTACGCTTGATCTTGAAGGAGCAGTATAGGTACTTCGAGTTTGTGTCTGCGTTCTTGCTGGTGTACTAACTGTAGTTCTAGTTTGAGTTTGTGTCCTGGAAGATGTGTTAACTGTGCTCCTATTTTGTGTAGCTGATGTGCTTCTGGTCGTATTTGTATTATTAAATTCCGGTCTTGAAGACATTCTAGGAGCTGAGTATGTAGGCGTGTAAGTCCTTTCAGATTTATTATAAGTAGGTTTCTGATCAGGCCTTGTAGTAGAAACTCCCCTTTCCTGCTGAATCACTTTATTTGTTTCTTGAGTTCTGCTTACCGATGATGTGGAAGGAGAAATCCTTCTTCCTTCAATCTGAGTATTTAATACCTGACCGCTTCTTCTATCGACCTGAACAGTTTTATTAAGAGTTACGGGTGCAGGTTTGGAGAAGGATTTTGTTGATTGCAAAGTACTGTAAGCTGATTTTTCCCTTCTTGCATAATCATAAGGAATGTACTTTCCATTTTTAAATGAATTCCCATAATAATGATTATGGTTATAATAGGGGGAGTAATATGAATAAGAATAATATGGCCTATAGTAGTAAGGGCTGTATCCATAATAAGGATAGCCATAGTAAGGATATCCCCAGCTAAAGCTAAAGCTCCATCCTGAACCCCAATACCAAGGATCGTAATAAAAAGGATCATACCATCCGTAAGAATATCTCCAGTAAGGGCTGTAATATCCGAAGGAATATCCGTAGCTAAATCGATTTATTAATGATGTGTAATAGAGGTCTTCGTAGACTTCTTCATATGCATCATAATAAGCCGCGTTCTGCTCCATCTGTATTTGTTTCTTTTCAAGACGAAGCATCTCTTTTTTGCGTTTGATGTCATCCTTGCTGGGAATATAGTAAAGATCATCATACTCAGCTTTTTCGCCTTTAGCATCTACATAAACCGTATCGGTCTTGTATAGCGTGTCTGTTTCCATGGCTTTTTCTTTAGCTAAGACATATTTCTCGTAATTCGAGAGCTGTCTTTCCCCTTCCTGAGCGAAGGATATATAGCTAAAGATCAGACTGATTAAGATAAAAATTAACTTTTTCATAGCTATCTAATTTTAGTTTGATATATAATATATAGAGAAAAAACTGTGCCGAAAATTGCAAAAAACAGAAAACCTCTAAAAAATTAATGTATATATAGAATATAAAATAAAATCTTCTTACTATGAGAAAATTTAATGCCGTCTTTAAGGAGAAACAGGCCGTTACAGAAAAGATACTGGAAGAGAAACTTCTAAAGGAGTTTAAAGATGTGTATGCATCTCTTTTGGAGCAGTACCAGACAGTAGAATTTTATGATTTGGACGAGGATACTCAGGTAGCCTTCCTTAGAGAACTCAACGAATACTGGACTGAAGAAGAAGGTTTATCCGATAAAGGAACTAAATTCCTTAAGACTAAATCTGCAATCCTAACCGAGAGCTCAACTCCGCTACAGAAAAAATCATTCCTTAAGAATAAGGCTACTGCAGTTATTTCTGAAGTGCTAAGACAATCTGATGTAAAAACAAAGCTCTACAGTATACTTGATGAAATGTATAAGACTACTGGATCTAAAGAGATAGGCGAAGTTCTTCCTACAGATGCTATAACAGGAACTATATTAGAGTCATTTGGAACAGCCTTGCAGGATATAATGACAGAAATGGTTTACGAACTCACACCAGAAGAAGATATTAACGAGTCTAAATAATAATAAATTAAAAGCTAAGATATAAAGGAGGTTTAGGCCTCCTTTTTTTGTGGATATATAATCTATACTAACTTAAAAATTAAATACTATGTTGAACACGCTCGAAATGGTTTTAGAAAAAAGAGGACCAGAGTATCTTAATCAACTTCTCAACGACGAGGTCGTTATAACAGAAAAACTCGATACCTACAGAATCCTCTTTGAAAATGTTAATGGAGAACTGAAGTTCTTCAAAAAGGATAATACGGAACTTAGTTTAATAGAAAGAGTTCTGACTAACATTTGGGAGGATGCAATTATAGAACTCTCTATCATTCTTCATGAATCGGAATTACCAGAAGGATTATGCTTTGGTGTTGCTTACACCCCGGTCAATAAGCCGATAAGACTAAATTATGATAAATTGCCCAAATATATCTTGACGGATGTAACTAAGAGAAATCCGGAAACTAAGAAAGTCATAGAGTCCTATGATTATGATGAAGTGACTGAATGGGCAAAGAAATTTAATTTAGGAAGACCTCCTGTTGTATTTAAGGGAAAATTATCTGATGAGCAGAAGAGGAAGCTAATAGAATATGGTCGAGGAAATTATGATGAGGGAGATAAATTAGAAAGTATCATAGGTGAGTCATATTCTAATTCAGATATTATTGAAGGCCTAATAATTAAATCTGGAGAGCAAATATTCCAGATTAGAACATATGAATTTGGGATACTAAATGATGCATATGAAAAAGTAGAGAGCTCGCGAGATTTTTATGATCTTACTCTTCTACGAATTAACTCATTTATGGATAATTATAATTATCCCCAACTTTCAGAAGGATCTTCTGATGAATTGTACTTGGAACTAATATGTGATATATTTAATAATTATTGTAAATCCGGTAATATTTCTGAGGACGTGGATCCTAAGTATCTTAACCCTCCAAGTTATGGATATTCAGGGGACCTCAACCTCCTTCTATTAAAGAATTTGGATACTATTAAAATCCTGGAGAAGGGCAATAAAATACATGAATCCGTATTTAAAGTTATGCTTTCGTCCTTTCGAAAATATAAAAAGCCATATGGCCTTTTAAGCGAATCTCATACCCAAAAATTTAATACTTATGTATACTTCATAAATGAAAAGGTGAAGGGACAGAATTTGGGAAGTCTTCCTATGATTGAGCTGCTTACCGAAGGAAAGATCCATGAGGACTCGGATAATGTAGTAGTTAAGGTTGTTAGTGATAGAATAAAAACTGATGTGGATAATATGAGGATTATTGCTTCAGTTCAAAAAGCATTTAAACCTGTAGCACCAAAATTAATCAAAGGCAAGGAAAAATGCGTTATCTATTTAACAGATCCCCAGCCATTTACTAATACTCAGGAAGAAAATATTCGAAATTTATCTAGAGTCTGGAAATGCCCGGTATTAATAGGATTTGTAAAGGGAAAAATGAGATTGGATGGAGATAAATTCCACTTATCAGATCAAGTTAAAAAAGCTCAGATCGAAGCATTTGCCGATGCAAACGAAAAAATCGTCCCGGCTTTCTTTTCCATAGATTCATGGGATTTGATAGAGATCTTTCAGCATGCAAGGCCTAAATATGAGCCAGTTGCAGTTATTACCGATAAAGATAAGAAGAGCGAGCTATCATTACAGCTCTATTTTGAAGAGCAAGTAATGGGCGGAAGGATTGGAGTCGAAAAAGATTTCAATATTGGAGAAATGGATAATAGAGACAAGCTTACAGCCTTTAGAACTATAGAGGACGGCTTATTTTATTCATTTAAGGAGCTAACCCCTCAGTCAGCATGGGGATTTTTTGATATGATGGTTTCAGAATATAAGGAATGGAACGGAAGTGTCCCAAAACAATTTGCTGAAAACAAATTTTGAATAAATAAAATAAACTAAGGATATGTCCAAAATTAAATATCTTAATGAAGATGTAACAATTCCGCCAGAATTGGCTAATCAATACCTTTCAGTAAAAAAGCAGATATCTGATAAGCAAACTAAAAGAGATCAGTTAATGAAATCTGTAAATCAGGTAGACAATGAGATGAATATCTTAAATAAAAATCTTATTGCTATAGAGACTAAAGCTGCAGAGCTTCAAGGCAAAACTGAAGAGGCTGAGAAAAAACCAACAGGTCAGGCTCAGGGGACTCAGACAATTGAAGTCCAGGGAAACGTTAAGGAGTCTTTGGATATTGATGAATGGTGGAGAAAGAATGTTTCGGAGGCTCTTGAGGATGCTGAAGAAGCTGATATGGATCTAGAGGCAGGACCGGAGGAAGAACCTATTGAGGATGAAGAAGAGGCAGAGACTGAAGACTCTTTGGAGGGAGATTATGTTTTTACAGTAAAAATAGTTGATAGCAACGAGGACGAAGATATCATTGCTAAGTTTTACAGAGATGAAGATGATGATTTCTGGAAGGCTAGAGTCGTGCAGGGATCTGAAGAACCTATAGAGAGTATGCAATTCGATCCAGAAATGGAAATGCTAGATATAATCGAGCATCTTGCAACAATTTATGATGAAGTCGAACAGATAGATACAGATGATTATGAAGAAATGCTCGACGATAAAGAAACTATTGATGATATATTCTATGATGATATAATAAAATAATTTTTAGCAATGCCAGAAAAGAAGGAACAAAAGACATTATGGGGAGACTTTATGACGAAATTCAGAGATGTCGTTTTTATAATTCTCTTCCTAGTAACCTCCGCCGGCTGGGTGGTTACGTCTACTGCTAATAAGACTAAGATGAAAGTTGTTCTAGAGGAAACAACTAAAGCAGTAAATGATTTAAAAGATGAGGTGAAAGAGATTAATAAAACCTTACAGAAACAGGCGGAATTAAATGGTCAGATTATTCAATATATGAAAGAACAATGAAAAAAGTAATTATACTATTAATACTAATCCTATGGGGATGCAGATCTTCTTCTGATAAGTCTAGTCCCTTTATTGACTCAGATTCATTAAAAATAATGGAATATGATTCAACACTTTATCCCCCTAATTACATTGATGTAGAATCTGAAGAGCAGGTGGCTCAGCTCGATTCTCAAAGAAAGATAAAGAAAGATGATGGAAAGGATGATTCCATACTTGATAGCAAGAGTAAAAGGCCCTTCGAAATTTCGGAATTAGATACTGCGTCATTACTTCCTGAGATCAAGAGGAATAAAGAAGTCATTCATAAGCAACAGATTGTATTAGACTCTCTTTTGAAAAAGAAATGATGTTATAAAAATCCCGCAAAAATGCTAGTATTTATAGTGATATATAGACTATAAATCAAAAATTAATGTTATAACTATGAAAAACTACGTACCTGTAACTTTAGATCAGTATATCAATGAATCTAAATCAATTACGCTTAAGAGGGGTTACGGAGCAAAGAAACCGGTAGTTGTTGGTGCTAGTGCCCCGATAAGAAACCAGGTTTTGGCTTATGTTGCTGAAGGCAAAAGAGTTAGCTCGTCTGATCTTAAGAGATTTGTTGCTGGATTAAATGAAACAAATGCAAATCCGGCAGCTGCTGCAACTATGTGGCTTAGAAGGAATGAAAAATTCTTCATTGCCGAAAGTAAAGAAGGCAGAACCTTTTATAAACTATCTCCGCTTGGTCAGAGACTAGTTAATAGATTTGCTCCTTCGAATATGAACGAAGGCGCTAAGACCAAAAAAGATATGGATGGGTTTAAGAGCTGGCTGGCTGATATGAGAAAGAAACATTCTGACTTTGACGAGGAACTCGGAGAAATAAAAGGAAGAAATAAGTATGTGAAGAGTTTAGAAGCTGCAAAAAAGAAATTTGGTTTGGAAGAATCATCTGCTAAAGTTTCTGAATCAAAGAAATACGATTTCAAAGATCCAAAAACTAATGAACCCGGAATCGTTGATAAGGACAAGGAAGAAATGGAAGAGTGTGGAGTTAAAGAATCCAATGATTTAGGCGGAAAGATAAGTCCTAAACTTCATAATCTATTAAAGAAGGATCAGGATAAAGACGATAAAGAATTTGATGGATATGAAGAAGATATTACTAAGAAGGGAGTTAATCTTGGAGTTCTTACTGAAGCTAGGAGAAAAAGAATCGAGCAGATAATTGAGAATATTAAGGCTCGTAACGAAAAAGCTCTTAATGAAGAAGAGGAAGAAGAAAAGGAAGAAAAGGAAGAAGGATCCGCTGATGAATTATCTTTCGACGATCTCGATTTAGGAGGTGAAGAAGGAAAAGAAGAAGGCGAAGAAAAAGAAGCTGAAGGCGAAGAGGAAGAAAAAGAAGGAGAAGAAGAGAAGGAAGAAGGAGAAGAGGAAGAAGCTGAAGGCGAAGAAAAAGAAGAAGGCGAAGAAGATAAGGTAGAAATTACCGAATTTATTCTTACTGTTGATGATGTTGATGCTGCTCTAGAGGAGCTTAAAGAAAAGGGAATAGATGCTGATAAAGTTGTTGATCCCGATGCAGAACCAGAAGAAGGTGAGGAAGAAGCTTATAAGGAAGATCAAATTTCTGTTAAGGCAGAAGATTGGGACGAGCTTAAAGGCTGGCTAGAAGAAAAAGGCGTGGACGTTGAAGAAATGTTCGGCGGAGAAATAGAAGTTGAAGAGGTCGAAGACGAAGAAGGCGGCGAAGAAGGCGAAGGCGATATGGACTTAGATCTTGGAGGCGAAGAGGGAGAAGGCGAAGGCGAAGAACTTGATTTCGACCTTGATCTAGAAGGTGGAGAAGGAGAAGACGAACTTGAACTTGATCTTGGAGACGAGAAAGAGCCAGAAGTTGAAGAATCACTTACTGGATTTTCTGGAACAAAACACGAAGATGAAACAAACAATCTTATAAAAGGTGCAAAACAAGTAGTTATTAACTATAAATAATAATTACTAATTCTAAATACAAAGGGAAGTCATATCGGCTTCCCTTTTTTATTGATATATAAAGAAAAAGTTCCCTTATGAGAGCTAGAACTGTAAATGAGGATCAAAATTTCGAAAGAGGAAAAAATCCGAAAGCTGCACTTGGAGTTGGGGGAATAAATCTTTACGATCTGTACCAGAATAAAATGAAGGATTTAGAAGGTGAAATATCTTTAGCAAAGATCAATACAGATGCGGAATGGGAAGAATACCTCAGAAAAAACTTTGTCGGTAAGAGGATAACGGCCGTTATGACGAGAATGGTTACTTTTAATATTAAAACAAAAGAGAGATCCCTAGATGCACAGAAACATGGAGAGTTTACAATTGAGATTCAGGATATAAAGCCAGGAGAAAATTTAAGTGATGCTATTGGTAGAAATGTAGAAATAAGTCCTCAAGCTATTGTTGCTGATATGGAGGGAAAAATATACACAATGAGGCTTAATCAAAAAATATACATTAACTAATGAGGGCAAAATTAGTATCTGAAGGATTAGATTTCGAAAGGGGGCAGGATCCAAAGAAGACATTAGATATTGGCGGTTTTGTTATAGAAGATATCTATAATAATACTGTAGGAAAATCCCTAAAAGAATTCAAGGAATTTTTGGATTCATTTAGAGGTAAGAAGATAAGTTTTGTCGATCTGGATACCAAAAAGAGAAGATCTATAGTCGTTCATTCTATAGGCCAGAATTGGTCAGATCCATCAAATATTTGGTTTTTTGATGATGCTACTAGACCAGTCGAAAGAGTTAATCCGGACTTAACTAAAAGAGTTTATATAGAGAATGATGAGAGCTAAATTTGTATATGAAAGTTTAGATTTCGAAAGAGGCCTCGATCCAAAGAAAGCTATGGGTATAGGCGGATTCACTCTGGGAAAATTATATTCTAAATTTGCTAAAGAAGCAGAATTAAAATACGAAGATTTTTTAAGAAAAAATTTTATAGGAAAAACAGTTTCTGGACGAATGGATAGCTGGGAAGGGCGCCATGGAGAATGGAAGGAATGGACTATACGAGTTTCTGATATTGATCATAATTTTCATGGTCCCGAATTTTCTTTTGTTGATGATAAGGGAAAGAAATATACTGTTTTAACAGATGAGAAAGTCAGAATAATCCCAGATATAAAGGAGTCCCAGAATTTTGAAAGGGGAATTCATCCTAAACAGGCCTTAGATGTTGGAGGTATTTGTCTTGGTGAGCAGAAATTCAATATGAAGAAGAAATTAGAAGATGACTGGAAATTCTTCTTACTTACTATACTTGATGGCAAAACTATTTCTGCTCAGATGAATAAGAGGTCTGAAAATGGCGGGAAGGCAACGGGCAAGGATAATTGGGGTAATTATACAGTTACTATTGATGATTGGGAGATTCAGGATATAGACGATTGGGGAATTAATATAATAGGAACTGATGGAGATCATTATATTCTTCCAATCGATGATAAAAAAATATACATAGAGAAATGAGAGCCAAAACAGTAAACGAAATACAAAAATTTGAAAGAGGCAATGATCCAAAACATTCAATGAATATTGGAAAAATTGCTGGAGTTAAAAAATTGCTTGATGAAATTTATGAAACTGGTAAAAAATATGCAACATATCAGTACGAAATAAAAAGTTTAGATCGCATTGAAATTAGATATAGCGATTTAGTCAAAAAAGATATATTGGATTCAAAAAATCCCCAAGCAGCAAATTATCTTTGGATAATAAAATATGTCGAAAAAGATCGATATGTTTTTAAAGAAGAATCTCACGAAATGTCTAGCTCTACTCATTCCTTTGGCACAAGTTATGAATGGAATATTTATGAAGTGAAGTTTAATATGGCAAGCGAACCAGAAAGAATTGAATTTAAAGAAGAATATTTATGTGATTTATCAAGGAAGAATAAAATAAATCAGGAACGAGTAAAAATTATTGTAGATGCGCTAAACCAGCATTATGGAAAACTCGGTGGTTTTGAATTAATAGAAAAAACAAAGGATGAGAGCTAGATCTGTTTTGAGAAAAGCATACATATTCGATTTTGATGATACATTGGTAAAAACTGATGCAAAGGTTCATGTTATTAGGGACGGAAAAAGAATTAAATCCTTAACACCTACAGAATTTAATCACTATGTTTCTCAGCCCGGCGAAACTCTGGATCTAGAGGATTTTGTGGATCCTAGAATAATAATGAATGCTAAGAAATATAAGATGTGGCCTGCTCTTCAGAATATTGATTCAGCAAGAAAAATGGGAAGATCCCTATCAGAAGTCTATATTCTAACCGCTAGGTCACAACGAGCTCAACAAGCCATCCATAATTTCTTAACTAGAAATGGAATAGATATTCCCTTAGAAAATATTATAACTATAGGAACTGATTCAGATGAGCCCTTTGATATAGCTGAAGAAAAGGGAAAGATTTTACAAGATCTCAAAGACCGATATGCTGATGTCTTTTTCTATGATGATAGTCCGGATAATATTCAATTAGCCACCAAGATAGGCGGAATTAAAACTAGACTAATAGACTGGAATAAATAAAATAAAGGAATAAATGAGAGCCCAATTTGTTAATGAGAAGGAATTTGTTAGGGGGAAGGATCCTAAACATGCTATGAATATAGGTTTAGCTAATAAGATCTTTCAGTCAACAGGAAAGCCATATGGAGAAGGCGGAGGATATTCCTTTAATTATTATGGTCCTGAGAATTGGATGGATATTATACAGTGGCTTCTATCTCAAGGATATAATGCTGAAGAGACTGAAGAAGTTATGAGGAGTAAACTCATGAGATGGGCTTCTGATCATGCTGGAAAAGCAGATAATGATTGCACTCTTGAGGATTTTATAAAATTTAATGGCGAACCGGGATTCAGACACAGGGGAAGAACTAATGTTGATGACTTTCTAGATGAATATGTAAAAGATCCAACCAGAGAAAGCCGACTACAAAAATATATGAAAGAAGAAATGGGTGGGGTTAGTGCTCCTATGGCAACATTAACAAATACTCCCGGGATGGGTAATGTAGTTCCAGCTGGAACAAACTCATTTGGTTCTGGAGATAAATTTGGAAATACTATAGGAGGAAAACCTTATACTCAAGCTTCTGGTCCTAAGAGAAAAAAGAAGAAAGCATATAAGAAGAAAAAAATTAATGAGCAAAATATAAATCCCCATGATAAACTTGGGGTTGCAATGGCAAAGAAAATGGGAGTTCCATTAACATTTAAAAAGGGCAAAGGAGATAAGGACGTTGAACAAGTTAAAGTTGATGAAGATGTGGACCTTTCCACCAGTCTTATGTCATTTGATGATTGGGCAAAAAAATTCTCGAAAAAATAGTATGAAATTAGTGAAAGAATCATTAGAGGAAAAAGATATACAAGAGATATCTGAGTCCGGCGGATATAGGTTCGAAGGAGTTACTTATGACGTATTAAGGACCCCAGAAGGAATAATTCTGGCAGGTGAAGGCGGAGTTCTCGGGCATAAAAATATTAGGATATCTTGGGAAACGTTAAAAAGACTTCTTAAGAAATATTCCGAGTAATATTTAAAACCTTTATGCCACATTTCTATATAAATCCTAAAAAGAATAGAAATGGCAAAATCAGTTATTAAATTTACAAGGCTTAGAGATGTTAAGCTACCTTCCCGCGGACATAAATTAGATGCAGGAATAGACTTTTTTGTTCCTAAATTTGACAATATTTTCGTAAAAGAGCTTCTAGCTAAAAATCCCGATTTAAAACCATCAAAAGATCCATTTGACGGATCTAGCATTACTCTTTCTAATTGCGGATGCGGAACCCTTACAATATCTGGCCCACAAAGAACATCAGAGGTTAAATTTGATCTTTCTGATGATAATGATACTTTTGTCAAATTCGATGAGAAAGAAGGAAAAAACTATTTTCTTCTATCCCCGCTTTCTCGCGTAAATATACCTTCTGGGATTTATTGTCAAATGCAGGAAGGGGGAAGAGCTCTTATAGCTGCTAACAAATCCGGTGTTGCTTCAAAGCAGGGACTAATCTTCGGAGCTCAGGTGGTTGATTTTGAGTATCAGGGAGAAATTCATATAAATGTTATTAATACCTCGTCTAAAGTTGTTAGGATTTACGAGGGGCAGAAACTAATTCAATTTTTGGAGACTCCGATATTCACTTCTGAAATAGAGGAAATAGAAACTCTCCAGGATTTATATAAGGGCGCTACTTCTCGCGCTGACGGTGGATTTGGCTCAACCGATAAAAAGCCAGAACAATTAAATTCTTAAAAATGATTTTGGATCTCGAAAAAATTGCAAAACTTGAGAGAAAGTACTCTCATGATTCAGTAGCTTTCAATGCACTATCTAATATGGTGGAATTAGTTTCATCTAGCAGGGAAGATATTTCTGAATTAGTTAATTCAGTTCAGTATTTAACTCTTTGTGACCTAGGAGTTATAAAGGGCGTAGAGAAAAAGGCAGAACAGCTTAACTCATAATCCTAATGGCAAAGCCTATTCTGGTTGTAAATTACTGTATTGATGGCCTATCGCAGGAGTCTTCAGTTAGAAATCTAAAAGCCCTTCAAGAAGCTCTCAAAAATTCTGAAATACACGATGATTACTTTGTTTTCATGCTCCCGGTAAAATCGGACTCGCATGTTCAAGTATTCTATGATAAGGACTTTGATGAGATAAAATACGAGGATCTCAAAGAGATCATAATTAAAAAAATGGGTAATTTATGAATAATGGAACTAAAATATACATAGCCTCTCCCTATAATGCGGGAGATAAAGTACAGAATGTTCGTTTACAAATAGATGCCTTTCATATATTGAGAGATCTTGGATATCTTCCTATTGCTCCTCTCCTAAGCCATTATGTAAATTTGGTCAGGGATAGGTCTCATAAGGACTGGCTGGAATATGATATAGAACTCCTTAAAATCTGTGATATCGTTGTTAGACTGAGGCCTAAAGACGAAAACGGGGTGGAGATACCATCTCCTGGAGCAGATATGGAGGAGAAAAAAGCGAAGGAGCTCGGAATTCCTTATTATGAATTTCAAACTCTTGATGAATTAGAATTTCTTTTTAAAGCAACAGAATTTAGACTATAAAATCATGAGCGACGGAATAAGCGAATCAAGAAGAGGGACCTACTTTTTGGATAGGTCAGAAAGCCCTGAAGAAAGGGAAAAGAGATATCAGGAAGCTTTGGAAAAGGCTAAGCAAAAAAGGATTTCAGTAGTTGAGAGCATAAAATCTGAGCCAGATATGGAGAAGGCCCAAAATATATTGCTGGAATTTCTCTTAAATCCAAGGACTTAAATTTAAATATTTGTTAATTATGGGAGGTTTATTCTTTTTGAGTAAACCTCTTTCTTTTTTGATCATATAATTAAAAAAGTTGTTATATGATTATTTCTATAGAGCAGAGGCAAGGTAAATTAATAGTTTCTCATATCAACAGAGAGGGAAATCTTGCTTATATGCAATTAAATATCCCGGTTTCCCATCAATATGCTTATGTCTATTCCAAGAGTGCAGCTGGTTCTGTTCCTGGGATTAAATCATGGGATGGAAAGCCAGTTAGAAAGGTTCCTTCCCCATTTCTTTCAAGACATAGAATTCAGGAGTTTTTTATTGATGCAGGTGCGGAATTAACTGCTCCACTTTTTGAAAGAAACATGCCTCAATTATATTCTTGTGATATCGAGGTAGATGTTACTGATGATGGATTTGCCGAAGCAGCTGATGCCAGAAATAGGATTAATTCTATCGCTTGGTCTCATTATCCAGATGTAACGGTATTTGGTCTTAAAGATCTAACCGGAGATCAGTGCGCAGAAGTTGAAAGGGAGATAAATGATCACTTAAAACCATTGGACAAAGAATATAAATTTGTCTATAAAAAATATGAGAGCGAAAGCGATATGCTTTATGACTTTCTCTATAATTATGCTCGTCATGCTCCTCTTATTACGGGATGGCACTTTTGGAATTATGACTGGAGGTATATCTATAATAGGTGCAAAAGACTGAATTTGGATATTTCCTGGATGTCCCCTACTCGTCAATGGTATAAGCATAAAATTATGGACAGAAATAATCGTGCTGATATATTTCTTCCCCAGCATAAGCTCATTGTTGACTACATGGAGATTTATAAAAAATGGGATAGGGTTATAGATCCAAAAGAGAATAATTCTTTGGACTTTGCTGCAGAAGCCGCTTTAGGTGTAACTAAAGTTAAATATTCTGGAACATTCCAAGATCTATATAGAGATTATACAAAGCATGTTTTCTATAATGCAATTGATACCATTCTTGTTGAAGAGATCCATAATAAGCTAAAAACCATGGAGACTTTTCTTGGTTTGGCTAATATTAATAGAGTTGAAGCGATGAATGCTTTCTCCCCTATCGCTATGCTCGAAGCAACGGCAACAAGATATGCTTATAAGAGAAATCTGGTATTTCCAAAGGGCAATTTTGACAAAACTCGTGAGGATTACGAAGGAGCATTTGTATTCAAACCTATTCCTGATTTATATGGCTGGATCGTTGCTTTTGACTATGCTTCTCTTTATCCAAGTATCATGAGGCAATTCAAAATTTCAATGGAGAATTTCGTGGGAAAAAATCCTAATTATCAGCCTAAACCTCATGAAATAAAGTGTTCAAGCGGAGCCGTTTTTGATGCTTCAATTGAACCACTTCTTCCCGAGATACTAACAGATTATTATGCTCAAAGAAAGGATGCTCAAAAGATAGCTAAAAAGGCGGAAATTGAAGCGGATGAGCTAAAGCAGATACTTAAAAAGAGACTTTCCAATGCGAGCCAGACCTTAGCTTAAAGGTTTGTTAAGAAATAATTAAAGCTCGTTAAGAACTGATAAATACATGCACCAAAATAAAATAATATAAAATAAGTATGGGAAAAACATATTCGGAGGCCCAATTACGCGAACAGGGCCTTCTCTATTTTAAAGGAGATATATTAGCAACGAATGTATGGATTAGCAAATATGCACTGAAAAACAAAAGAGGAGAATTTAGAGAATTAACGCCAGACGATACTATCAGAAGACTGGCATCTGAAATAGAAAGAGCCGAATCCAAATACCCAAACCCACTTTCCAGCCGACAAATTTATGAAATGCTTAAGGGCTTCAAATACTTTATATTTGGAGGTAGTATTCTTTTTGGAATGGGAAATGATGAACAGGTCTCTTCTTTAGGGAATTGTTTTTTTATTGATAATGGGTCAGATTCCTACGGAGGCATCTTCAAAACAGAGGAGGCCATGGTCCAACTTATGAAAAGACGAGGAGGAGTAGGAATAACTCTAGAACATCTCAGACCTGAAACATCTCTTGTGAATAATGCTGCAAAAACATCAACTGGTGCAGTTTCATTTATGGATAGATTTTCTAATGGAACTAGAGAGGTTGCTCAAGATGGAAGAAGGGGAGCATTAATGATAACAATGCATGTAGATCATCCAGATATCATGAAATTTATCATGAAGAAGGATGATCTTACAAAAGTAACTGGAGCTAATATTTCTGTTAAGGTTACAGACAAATTTATGGAGGCAGCGGAAAGGAATGAAGACTATTACTTATGCTGGCCAATTAAGGATAAAAAGCCTGAAATAAAAGAAAATATACCCTATAACTCTCTTCATATATTGGAAGACGGATCTCATGTTAGAAGAGTTAAAGCAAGGGAAATATGGAGCGCTATAGTTAAGCAGGCCCATAAAAATGCAGAACCAGGAGTTCTTTTCTGGGATAATGTTATTAAGGAGTCTCCAGCAGATTCTTATGCGAATATGGGATTTACAACTAAAGGAACCAATCCTTGCGGGGAAGTCCCCCTATCTCCTTTTGATTCATGTCGTTTGGGAAGTATTAATCTATATCCCCTTATTGATGATCCATTTACTCCTGAAGCTCAATTAAATTGGCAAAAACTTGCTAAACATTCAAGAATAGCTCAGCGATTTATGGATGATATCGTAGAGTTGGAAGAAGAAAAAGTGATAAATATTATAGCTAAGATAAACAGTGATCCGGAGGATTCTGAAATTAAAAGAACTGAATTAAAGACATGGGAAAGAGTTTTAGAAGTGTTGAGGAAGGGCCGAAGAACGGGAGTTGGCGTGCTAGGCTTAGGGGATGCGCTAGCTGCTCTGGGAATAAAATTCGGAACACCGGAAGCAACCAAACTCGCAGAGGAGATCCAAAAGTGCATAGCCATCAACTCCTACAGAGAGAGCATAAATCTCGCTAAAGAAAGAGGTCATTTTCCAATTTGGAATCCGGATATGGAGTCACCTAATCCGTTCATAAGAAGAGTTATAAGCGATAATTTTGATAATAAAGAATATAAGGAATACCTTGATTATGGTAGGAGAAATATTGCTACTATCAGCATAGCCCCTACCGGATCCCTTGCTATACTCGCTCAAACAACTTCGGGCATCGAACCAGTCTTTAAAATATATTATAGGAGAAGAAGGAAAGTTAATACTGGGGAGAGCGAAGCAAAAGTATCTTTTACCGATCAAAATGGAGATTTATGGGAAGAATATAATGTTATTCACAGACCATTTATTGATTGGTATATTCAGCATAGGACAGCAACTTTTCAGGATCTTATTGATAAGGGGGAAGAAGTTCCCGAGGATCTTTCATTTGAAGGCGTATTAGCTGAATTTAAAACCCTGCCCTCTGAAATTCTCGATGAAATAGTAAAAGGCTCTCCGTGGGATGGATCTGAATCTCATGACATTGATTATTTGGAAAAAGTAAGGATGCAAGGTGCTATTCAGAGATGGGTAGATCATTCTATTTCAGTAACTCATAACCTTCCTGAGAAAATATCTGTTGAAGAAGTTGATAAGATCTATTTCCAAGCATGGAAGGCTGGTTGTAAGGGACTTACTATTTATAGGGAAGGATCCAGAACGGGAGTTCTCTTAACTAATAAGGATAAGGAAAGGAACGAATTTAAAGAGACCACAGCTCCAAAGAGACCCCCAGTATTGGAATCAGATTATTATATAGCTAAGGCCAAAGGTAAAGAATTTGCTGTAATTATCGGGAAATGGCCGGGAACTGAAAAACCATTTGAGGTTTTTGCTTTTGAGAATCCGCCTGCATCTAAAAATACTAAAGGGAAAACTATTAAGGTTAAAAAGGGTCATTATAAATTTGTTAATGGCGAATTTGAAATACCTAATCTTCAGCTTGCTTCTGAAAATATAGAGGAGAGAATGCTTACCTTAACAGCTTCAATGCTATTGAGACACGGTGCTCCAATTATGCATGTAAATCATATTATTCAGAAAATCGATGATAATATCTCTTCATTT
>Ga0209492_1000200_pt1 | contig 19685 bp, 33 predicted proteins | sample PPLLak12cMay2015_FD_187253 | JGI IMG/M metagenome (GOLD analysis project Ga0209492, IMG submission 187253) | Freshwater sediment microbial communities from Prairie Pothole Lake near Jamestown, North Dakota, USA - PPLs Lake P7 Core (1) Depth... | ecosystem: Environmental > Aquatic > Freshwater >... | reverse complement strand
ATATTGTAAGGGAATGCAAATATTCTATTCATGCGGTGAGTAACGAATTGATAGACGAGCTCAATATAAGGGAAGCCACGAAGTTAGCAATGAGGATGTGTATAGCAGATATGGTTGACAAACACAACGCTGACTTTGTTTTGATCGATGGTGACTTTGTTCCAGAGATGGTTTTTATTCCCGCGCAAGCGGTGATAGGTGGAGATGCACTCTCGATTTCTATCGCTGCTGCCTCCATACTTGCGAAAGTGTGGCGGGATAGAGAATTGGATGCCATGCACAAACTATACCCAATCTATTCGTGGGATAAGAATCGCGGATATGGCACCAAAGAACACCGAGACGCAATGAAGTTGTATGGCCTAACACCGTACCATAGAAAATCGTTTAGACTAAAGTGAGGAATAAAAATGGTAGACAAGAAAATTGAAATAACGATGGATGAATATAATGAACTGGTGAAAGATAGAAATCGGTTGCGTGCGCTTGAGGGCGCTGGGGTAGATAATTGGGAGGGCTATGATGTGGCCATGGAGTATTACTACTCACAATATGAAAATGATGGAGAGGATTAATTATGTATACCTGGGATGTAGTACCATTATGTGAGAAACAATTGAGGGATATAGATCCAAAGGATATTGTTCCCGGAGGGGTCTTTAGGGTCTGCGATGTATATAAATCCGGTGGCGGCTATGACAAGTTCCCCGCGATCTATGAAAAAAAGCGCGGGAAAAAGACACACCCAAAACAATTCGTAGTTCAGCTAAAAGGTTGTCATTTACGATGTCCCTATTGCTATGTTACACCTGATGGTATATGGGGTCCGTCAGTTCAATACACAACCGATGGATTGGCTAAAGCTTTCTTCACCGCCCGAAAGGTTTACAGAGAACACTTTGACGTGTTCCATCTGATGGGGGGCAGTCCTGGTTTGTATCTTGAGCATTGGGGCGAGCTGATAGACCGTTTGAACAACGAAGCGGTTTTTCATAGCGACTTGCTTTTGACTGAACAAATGTATCAGTCGGAATGGATAAAGCAAATAGTCAGACCGAATTGTTTATACGCTGTGAACATCAAGGGTGTGACCTCGACTGACTATCTTTTGAACACCGGTCGAGAGATAGATTGGAATATGTTCTGGTACAATTTAGAAGCATTGATGCTTAGGAATGTTCCTTTTTATATCACATTTACCCACCCCGACAGAGACAATTATGATATGTTCTGTGAGATGTTGATTAAATGGTATGGTAAGAGTATCCTTGAGGATTCTTTTGTGATTGATTTGGTTCAGTACAAGGCATTGGAAGCTTGTTGATTTGATCTAGCAAAATTCAATTTTTATTATATAATAAATGTATGGAATTACAAGATCTAAAAATTGGTTTAAAATTTAAATTAGGTAATAAAAGATATACCATTGTTCATGTAGGTAAATATATTACCGTGATGAACAACAAGGGACAAACGAGTCTACCTTTTACTGTGGAGGAAGCGTTGGTAGTTATAGAACAGTACTATAAATCTACTGAAAAATCTGTAAAACCTCTCAAAAAATCTTGGGTCACCGTTGATGGTGTTAGTAAAACATCCCACAAAGGTATGACTTCTCAACAAGCTTCGGCTAAAAAAATAGGCGGACATGATAGTGAGTACGATTTTGCCGAGATTGTAGACGGCAAGGTTATAGGTGGTCATGAAAAAGCGGATGTGCGCAGAGAGTATAATGATAGAGAGTATAAATTTTCTGTAAAAGCAGCTGATAAAAAAATTCAAGGATCATTGTACACACGGTCACGTTATGAGAAAAATGATTTCGGTGAGCTATCACCGTTGTTTACCGCTTGTATTGACGCTTTTCCATTGCAGAGAAGTCAACATCTTTTGGATAAATCTATAGGTAAGTCTAAATTATCTATAGCGATGCGAGAATTAAGATTAGCCCTTGAAGATAAGAATACATTAGATTTTTTTCTGTATGAATCTCTTTTTGGCAAATCTGCGGATTATATCTCTATGAGGGAAACAGAAAATTCCAATAGATGGCATATTTTTCCTTATAAAATTGTTGCTGAAGAAATGTCTGATTTTATTGAAGTTGAAAATTCCAAATCGCGGCGATTAGGTGAGATGGATAATCAAAAGGTTATTTTCAAGGCGAAACTTGGAAGGACATCTAAGCAATGGATCACAGTAGGTGAGATAGAAATGCGTAATGACAGTGATGTTCATTACCGCGAAATAAAATTCTGGATGAATATGCATCTTTTACTTGAATTATTACAAAAAATATGTGCTAATGAAGAAAAGCTAGAGATATTGCGCGATGGTCACATTATAGTATTGTATTCAAATGCAGTGGCTGAGTTAGAGTTTTTAAATCAAATTGAAAAGGAAACTAACTTATAGTATGAATGTAGAACAAAAAGAATATGTTTTAAGTTTATTGAAAGGATCTAAAGGAGGGTACAAACGATGGGTAACTTCGCCTATTAGATACCCTGGTGGTAAAAGTTTGGGGGTAGGGTATGTTCTTGAATTGTTGCCAGATTATATAGAAAGAGTTGTGTCACCATTTTTTGGTGGTGGGTCTATAGAGATTACTATGAGCAGAGATCTTCAATTAGACGTTATAGGATTTGATATATTCGACATATTAGTTAATTATTGGAAGTTTCAGATAGAAGACCCCGAATTGTTGTATCAATATTTGAAATGTTTAACACCTGATTATGAAACATATGAAGAAGTTAAAAATAAACTAGAAGACCATTGGGATAAGACTACTAAAACCTTTGAAAGTTGGAGTAAATTTTGTAGGAGATCGAATAGATATAAAAACATCAAAGATGAGGATATGCACAAAGAATGGGAAAGAAAAAAAATACTGGAAGGTGTTGATTTAGCGGTTTATTATTATTTTAACTACAATCTTTCATATGGCCCAGGATTTTTAGGATGGTCAAGCGATATCTATTTGAATGCCAAGAAGTATAAATCTATGTTAGATAAGGTGAGAGAATTTAAACCTGGAAAGTTAAAAGTAGAGTGTGCAGATTTTCAAGAAGTCTTTGAAAGATATCCCAATGACTTTTTTTACTGTGATCCTCCTTATTATATCGGAGAAGATTCTAAAATGTTCAAGGGTATCTATCCTATGAGAAATATACCTATACATCATGAGGGTTTTAAACACAGTGTTCTAGCTAATCTATTGCGGAATCATAAAGGTGGTTTTATATTGTCGTATAACAACTGTGATTACATAAAATCTTTGTATGAGGGGTTTGATTATAAATTACCTACTTGGCAATATACTATGGGTCAAGGTGAGACGCGTATTGGTGAGAACAGGCTTGCTTTGGAAGAAAGTCATATAAAAAAATCCCATGAGATACTCATTTTTAAGGTATAAGTCATGATAGATCCAACCAAAATATCTAACTTCAATTTAACTAACTACGAATTGGAAGAAGTAATGCTGTTCTGGGTTTTAGTCGCGGGTAAAACAGCCATCCGTATAACCAAGTCCTTGAACGCTATCCTGAACCATTTAGGTGGCGCTACCCCCTTCGAAAAAATTCGTGGCGCTGGTAAGGAAAACCTACCACAAGTCCTCAAAGATAATGGAGTAGGTTGTTTCAATAATAAAGCTAAAGCTCTATGGGGGCTAGTAAACAAAGGATTGAATTTAAGAACCTGTTCAGTGGAGGAACTAGAAAGTGTTTATGGTATTGGTCCCAAGACGGCTAGGTGTTTTGTTATTCATTCCCGCCCGAACGCGCAGTATGCTGCATTGGACACGCACATCCTAAAATTTTTGCGGTCGAAGGGATACAACGTCCCGAAATCTACCCCTACAGGTAAGAAGTATAGAGAACTAGAGATAATCTTTTTGAGATACGCAGAGGCATTAGACATGCCTGTAGCTGAACTTGATCTGGCAATATGGAATAAGTATGCTAGGAAGGAGAATTACCATGAGTAATACTATCTATGATTTAGAATTACACGAGATAATGGATGTTGCTATGTCTTATAGTGTTATGAGAGTTCCTGGTGGTTGGATTTACAGCCCGATAGGAACTTCCGACAATGCGGTATTTGTTCCTTTTGATAATGAATTTCAACTGACTAACTCCAAGGCTTATAAGGACTTGGAAGCTAAACAGGCGGCTGATCCGTGTCGTCCTAGACAATGTTTGAATGATGATTGAGTTATGGATTAAAGGAGGCTTAATATGAAAACTGTCGTTGTTAGTGGGTATTTTAATCCCCTTCATAAGGGGCACATTGATTACATTAATGCTGCTAAAAAACTTGGTGATCACCTGATAATCATTGTTAATAATGATCGTCAGCAGCTTTTGAAGAAAGGCAAGATCATCATGGATGAAGATGAGCGCATGCTCATAATGAGCAATTTAAAGGGTGTGAACAAGGCAGTTCTATCCATAGATACAGACCGATCAGTAGTTCAGACGTTGGAGATGTTAGCTGAAAACTATTCCCCAATTGTCTTTGCCAATGGAGGTGACAGAACTGCTGATGAAATACCAGAGATGATACTGACTGGTAAATATGGAATTGAATTTGTGTTTGGTGTAGGTGGTGAGAAAGTAACTTCTAGTTCTAATATTAACAGATTGTTGGAGATGGATTAGTATGGATAAACCACTAGTAATTAACCTATTTGCCGGACCTGGTGCTGGTAAATCAACTTCTGCCGCAGCAGTGTTTGCCCTCTTGAAAATGCATGGGGTCAACGCTGAACTCATTACTGAGTTTGCCAAGGACTTAACTTGGGAAAAAAGAAACAGAACGTTAGACAATCAAGTGTATGTTTTTGCCAAGCAGTACCACAAGATGTGGCGGGTGAAGGACCAAGTAGATGTCATCATCACAGATTCACCGCTTCTTTTGAGTTTTGTTTATGGTCTTAATGGTGCTGGAGCTACTTCGATGGTGTGGGAAGCATACCATGATTTTAATAACGTCAATTTTTTCATCGGCCGCGTCAAAAAATTTAATCCGGTGGGTAGAAATCAGACAGAAGAAGAAGCTAATAAGTTAGATGAGGACATACTTAACGTGCTTAAAACATACAAGATGCCTTTCGAAGAAGTAGTCGGTGACTATGGTGGTGTCAACCTTATAGTAATCGAGACTCTAAAGCGTCTTGGAATAACCGATTACAATTTCAAAATCGTAGATAGGCGTTGGTTTAACGACGTGGCGAAAAAGATTTACGAGGGGGAAGATAATGTCTGAAACCAAACAAGTAATTGTAGTTAGACGAGATATAAATATGCGTAAGGGTAAGATGGCGGCTCAGGTTGCGCATGCTAGCCTGGCTGCTGTGCTTAGTTTGATGGATATGTCCACGCGATGCTTTATGGATTCTGGTCGTCCTATCCCTTACGACGAATACAATTTTAGAATTTATCATTCAGACCCAGTACACGAGTGGCTTAGAGATAAGTTCACGAAAATAGTTGTAGGTATTCCTACCGAACAGGAGATTAAAGATTTACACGAGCGCGCTAAACAGCTGAAAATTCCGTGCGCTTTGATTATTGATTGCGGATTAACAGAATTTCACGACGTGCCTACTATTACTACACTGGCTTTAGGACCGGCAAAGTCAGAGATTTTAGATGAATTGACCGGTAACTTGATACTACTATAAAGGAGGAGTGTTGAATGTTTGGGAAAGAACTGATTATTGATTTACACAAATGTAATACAGGGCTATTCAATGAGTTGGATATTGATCATTATATCAATGTGTTGTGTGGCGTGATCGATATGGAAAGAATGGGTCCATTGAACTATTGGTATTACGATGGGGAACGAGAACACCTAAAAGGTATTTCCGTGTCGCAATTTATCAGAACTAGTTCTATCGTTTTACACGCTTGTAATGGTCCGGCTACATTGTATGTCAATGTTTTTTCTTGTAAAGATTTCGACGAACAAAAGGCTACGAAATTTACCGAAGATTATTTCGAAGGTGTGGTTGTAAGCTTCGGAGTAATCGATCGGGTATAAATAGGAAGGGGACTTGTATGATCAGTATTATAGGTTATGATAAGGGAGTGGTTAAATTTGTTTGTAGTGAATGTAAAATGGATGTTTACGAAGACATGCAGGATACGATTACAGATAATTGTGCTGTGGAATTAAAAATGAAATGCCCTAATTGTGATGATTCGCGGGCACTTTATTTCCTAAGGTGTACAAATCCGGCTCTGGCTAAAGATCTTAATGCTACTTTAGAGGCGATTAAGATTCGCAGGAGGGAGGAACAAAATGGTAATCAAATCAATGGGGAAGTATCAGATCGAAGAATACAAGCTGAATGCTGCTAGGAAAAAGCTAATAGAGATAGAACAGGAGTTAGTAGATCAGTTAAAAGTATCTTTTAGTTCTTTGTTAGAGCTTGAACATTTACAGGAACTATCAGAGTATATTGATGATCTTATTAGAAAATGGGAAGAGCAGGAAGTCGAATTGACTGATGATGATATAGACGATTTACTAGACGATTAGGAGGAATTATGGAAAACGTTAGTTGGGATAGTTTATTTATGACCATGGTTTATTTGGTCGCGATGAAAAGTAAAGATACACATACGCATATTGGAGCTGTTATTGTTGGACCTGACAATGAAGTTAGGTCGGTGGGGTTCAATAGTTTTCCTCGCGGGATCAATGACAATGTACCTGATCGACAGGAGAGACCTGAGAAGTATCACTGGTTCGCTCATGGAGAAACAAATGCGGTCTACAATGCTGCTATGGTAGGTATATCCGTAAAGGGTTGTAGGATGTACACTAATGGCGTACCTTGTACTGGCTGTGTTCACGCGATTATGAACTCTGGTATAAAAGAGGTTATAGTTGACGCGGTTTGGGATGCTCATAACTATAATCAGTGGAAGGGTCAAGCAGATAGGACGAAGCAGATGTTTGAAGAAGGTGGTGTCAAACTTCGTTTTTGGACAGGAGACTTGGTGAACATTGTAAAATTCCGAGATGGTAAACTATTTGAGGAGGTTCTATGACAGACGCTTGTAAGGCTGCTAAGAAATACATGAATGGTGGGAGGAAGAATTCGATGCCAAGAAAGAAAGTAGTAAAGACCGCTAGAAATGAACCTGAGGTGCTTGAGAAAGTCTCAGACTGGTGTAAAGATAGACATCCTACAGTCGAGATTCAGAAGTGTGAGTACGAAAAGCTTATTGAATCTACCGCTGAGAAAAAAGTAATTGACGCTACGGTCATTGGTTATTATAAACATAGATCGAGATCAGGCGCTAAAGGATGTCTAATCGCGGAGTTAGAGTTCGAGGAACATAAGCAATCTAAGTATTCTATTTTAGAAGACATGACTGAGATAACCGCTTTGCTAAGAAAGTTGGCTTATTGGCGCAACGATATTCCTCAATATTGGTTGAAGATTGACAAGGACGGCACTCCGTTCATGATTAATTATCGCTATATTAGTGACAACAGACAAAATCTAAAGAAAATGAACCCTTATGGTAGGTACACTTCTCACGAGCAGACAACAAGAATTATAGCCGCGCAGAGGGAGAACACGGAATCCAAGTGGCCTAGCTATGTTATTATAGGTTGGGACAATATTTTCAAGGAGTTACACCGCGTAATAAAATTAGCGGGCTTTTAAGATTTTGTCTAGTAAAACTAAAATTGTATTCTATAATACTATTAGGGTTAGTAGGCTCACTTGCTAACCTTAATTACTATAATAGAAATGAGGAGATTAAAATATGACTGATCAATTTGATGGATTCCAATTAAATCCCGCTGCTATAGGTAGTGATTGGGTGTTCACTGGACAACAGGCTACTATTAACCGTGGTCCTTCAGGACAAATGTCTAACCCCCAATATAAGTTTGTGGAACCGCGTTATACCTATGATAGAACCAGGATCGTTTTTGATTTCAGCCATCAGGAAAACCCAGACAGAACAATTGGTGCTGGATTCCTTGGTTGGGGTGTTGACTGGTCGTTGTTTAATTATAACCCGTACAGCAAAACCAATCCTAACTTTAAGGAAAAGAATGACTGGTTGCAGATTACAGGTATGGGGCATATCGATGTAGAAAACGAAGACGTATCTGATATGAAAGAAGTAAACCCAGCCGGTATGGTGGCTTATCGCAACTATCCAACGGAAGGTTATAATTCTTTTGGTAAGACTACCGGTGGTGCTTCACCTGACAAGAGATGGGCTTGGAATGGTAATACCTGGGTTCCAGCTGCGTAATTTTTAGTCTAGTAAAATTCATTTTTTATTCTATAATATAAGTGAGGGCTGAGGTGGATACGAAACTTGAGAAACAGATCGCCTCCACCTTGTTCCACTGTATTAAATGTGGTAAAATTTGGGGTGAAGGTGTTGACATTGGAAGTTCAGGTGTTTGCCCACAGTGCTTTGTTTTATGGGCTGAAAGTAAAAAAGAATGTTTTGGATCTGAGAATTGTTTAGATTTGGAGAAGAGTTTGGATTGTGTTTATTATAAGTATTGTTATAGTCACTATTTGGAGGTAATAAAAAATGCCTAGAAAAGATGGAACTGGACCTGATGGTAAGGGTCCAAAGACTGGCAGAGGTTTGGGACCTTGTGGTGGTGGCACACGAAGTGGTGCTCCGAGTGGTCCTGCTGGAAGAAAAGGTGGCGGTGGTCGTAAACAAAGACGAGGAAATCGCGGTAATTAAAGGAAATTATTTATGGAATTGAATAGAATCTATTGTGGTGATAGTAGAAACTTAAATGAGATTAAAGATGAAGTTGTTCATTTAACTATTACTTCTCCGCCTTATTTTGTAAACAAAGATTATGAAGCTTATTTGAAATCTATCGATGAGTATTTTGAAATGCTCCGCGATGTATTCAAAGAAGTTCATCGTATAACTATCCCTGGTGGAAAAATAATAGTTAATCTTGGGGATATTGCTGTAGGTTCTCATTTCAACGGTGGATTTCCTGAAGAAGTTATGATAATGCCGAAGGTAGTTGAGTGGTTGAAGTCCTTTGGTAGTTATTTGTATGCCCGTATTGTTTGGGAAAAAGATGATCCATGGGCTAACAGTTCCCATGTTTCCTATCATAGTAAAGTTCAGCACGCGGAGTATAGAATATTACCTGCGTGGGAATATGTGTTTGTGTTTAGAAAGGGCGAAGAAGCTCGTAAAGACAAATCACCTGAAGATGGTAGATTTATTTCTAAAAATGATTGGAAGAAGTTAGTGCATGGTATCTGGAAAATAAGATCTGTGCAGAGAAATGACATTCATGAAGCAATGTTTCCAGAGGAATTGGTAATGAATTGTGTGGATTTGTATAGTTTTCCAAACGATATTGTGTTTGACCCGTTTATGGGAAGTGGAACTGTCGCTGTAGTTGCTAAGAAATTAGGTAGGCGATATTTAGGATACGATTTAAGTCAGGAATATGTAGATAAAGCCATTAAAAGAGTGGATTCTATTACTGAAGACACTATTAGGATTCCTAAATTATACCTGGATAAAACAGTTAACAAAGAACTACAGGAGACGCTGTTTGGAAAATAAATATCCTTGTGATTGTAATGACATGATATGGATGATTCACCATGAAAAAGTTTTCAAGTTCGAAGATGGATTTTGGGCTTTGAGTTGGATGGAACTTGACAGGACTGAGAAAGGTGAAGTAAACATAGGTCATTTTGGAGTAAAAATAAAGCATTGCCCCTTTTGTGGCAAAGAATTGTTGAAGGATTAAAGGAGGATTTTATTATGAGCACTACAAAGGAAAGGTTGACAAAAGGTTTGAATTTGATGGTGGTAGGTAAGTTTAAGGCAGCTATTAAGAATTTTGAAACAGCTGTTCGTGTAGGTGATGGTACTAATCTCGAAAGAGATGTCGCTGCTTGGTGGATGGTAAACGCAGCTAAGTACCGCAGGGAGTGGAAGAAGAGACGATTTGGTAACGCTCACCTTTTTGCTTACACTGAAGGTGAAAATTCCAGAAAGGCATGGTCCGATGTAGACATTGCAGCGGTTTTGCTTACACCCAATACTGAGAAGTTGAACGGGTATCTAACAAAGTTTCTGGGTAGAAGTCCTGAAGCTGTAAGGTTTCAAAGACGATACGCTTATGGACGACCACTGGGATCATGGAGATCTGAAAGTGGAAAGCGTTACACAAGATTTACTCAGACTCAAAATGTGAAGCAAAGACTTGGTGCGTAAGTGCCATGTCCATCCCGTAGCAGCCGAGTCATGGATGTTGTGTCCTAATAACTTTATCTAACGTGGAAAGCTGCTCATGGTTAGAGTAAGTCATGACTCACGGGGTGACTACATATAGGATTAGGAGCGTGGTACTTTATCGTATCACGCTCCAAACTAAACTAATGACTAAAAAATTGAAAAATGTTCTGGTGGTTGATTGTTTCACTGAGAGGGTAAACTTCTTTATTGAGATGTTTGGCAATCACCATTTAGACGTTACTGAGAATTTCAGGGACGCTATTTTTTATTTACTCTCCAATGTTTATGATTACATATTTCTTGGTGGAGAGTTAGGGCAAGGAAACGGAAGCGGTTATGATGTGGCTAGATTTTTGGTTTCTAAACCGGAAAATCCAAACAATCAATCTAAAATAATAATCCATAGTTGGAATATGTTGGAGGCGGAGGGGATTAAATCTCTCCTTCCGTCAGCGGCTTTTGTTCCGTTTAACGAAGCGATTTATAGTACTCTTAGATTATGAAAGTGGGGTCCCCATAGTTAAGGAGGAAAATACCTATGGGAAAAGATGAAAAGAAGGATCTATTACCGAGCCTTGGCTCATGGAGCAAGCCGGCAATTAGACGCTTAAGGGAAGACTTGAATTCACTTTGTGAAGGAATGATGAGTATGTTCGAAGGATCATCTATCAAAATTTTTGAGGACTTACAGCCTCAATCTAGTTTTCCTAAAGTTAACGTGTCCGAGACTGATACTGCTTATGGTGTCGAAATTGCTGTCGCTGGATTTGACGCAGAGGATATCAAACTGAATTTAGAAGGGCAGGATTTGATTATCAGTGCTGAAAAGAAAGAAGAGAAAGAAGAAGTAGAAAAAAACTACCTCAGGAAAGAAATCTCTTCTAGGGCTTTTCAGAGAGTGGTTAGATTTCCTTGCGAAGTTAATCCTGAGAAGGTGGTAGCTGAATGTAAGAACGGAATTGTTTATGTTAATGCAGAGAAGATTGTTAAAGAGAAACCTTGTGGGGTTTCCATTAAAGTAAAGTAACTTAGTGGGGACCCCACTTTTATTCTAGGAGGCAAATTGATCTGCGAACTATGTGAACGGAGAATTCCCGAAGGATTAGTTAGTGAGCATCATTTAAAACCTGTGTGTTGTGGTGGTAGAAAAGGGGAAAAAGTTCCGCTGCATGTGATCTGCCATAAACAAATACACGCCCTTTTTGTGGAAAGTACATTGTCAATGGTTTACAATACGATAGAAGCTTTGAAAAATCAATCAGATGTTCAAAGATTTCTGAAATGGATTAAGGATAAACCCCCTGAATTTGACGCTAAGATCAGGGTTAGTAGAAGAAAAAGATAGGACAAGGAGGATTTATTATGACTGAAAGATACTATGAAGCAGGTGAGAAGGAGTATGGGTTGTTGGGTGGATTGGTTAAGGAAAGATTTGCTTTCTTGACCAACGCCAAGATTAAGGTTTTGATGGACAGAAAGCCGAAGGTGGATAAGTTGAAGGGCGCTATGATTTTCGCCATGATTAAACTTGCTAATGAAGTAGAAAAGTTTCTTAGCAGGGATGGTCAGAATGTAGAAGGTATTGATTACATTATTTTTATCAATGACTTTGCATGGGAACTTGCCAGCGACAAAGACAAGCGCCGTATCATGTCTCATGAACTGCGACACGCTTTTGTTGATGAAAACGGTGAGTATAAACTTGTTCGTCATGACATTGAGGATTTCTATTCTGAGATTAAACTAAATGAGGACGATCCTATGTGGGGTCAATCGCTTAGTGTTGTGGCAATGGCTAAGTTAGACCAAATAAAAGCAGAGGAAAAGGCTGCTAAAGCAAAGAAGCGAGGATAAGGAGGGTTAAAAATGGCTGGAGATATTGAAATTGGTGGTAGAGAGAAGATGCTCCTTGATTGGGTAGAGATTAGAAATGCTATACTAAGGGCGGATAGCGGGGAAATGAAGGTTTCATATCAGAAGTCTGACCCCAATGCCAACAGCATTGTTGGGCTAACGGTTGATCTGTCTCTTCAATTTGAAAAAGCTTTGATTCCTGATTTTACTGACGAGGAAAAAGAGCTCATTGACGAGGCTCAGCAAAAAGTTGCTGCTGATTATCCTAAGTAATCTAACCTTCTAATAGTAGGAGGTATAAAGTAGCATGATCTATTTAAAAACACCGACTCAGCTCCGCGAGCTTGAGTATGTTAATAAGCTCGGGGCTGAGTTCCTAGGGGTGTGTTATGATTACATAAACCCTGGTGTTTATACTTCCGAGTTAGAAGATTTGGCTAAATCTTTTTGTGATACTTACAAAGTAAGGTCTGTGTTTTATGGTTACAAAGGTTTTCCCCACTTACTTTGTGTCTCTATAAATGAAGAAATTATTCATGGTTTTCCTGGTGACCGAGTTATTCAGGAAGGAGACATTGTTAGTGTTGATTTTGGTCTTGAATGTAATGGATATGTGAGCGACGCGGCTTTCACTAAAATTGTGGGACAAGTGTCTAAAAAAACTCAACGACTTGTTAATACTACAAAAGAATGTTTATTGAGAGGCGTATCCAAAGCTAAATCCGGTAATAGATTGTTTGATATTTCAAACGCTATATTCAATTATGCTGTAAAGAACGGATTCGATGTTGTTAGGGATTATGTGGGTCATGGGGTTGGTTTTAAACTTCATGAAGAACCGCAGGTGCCTAACTATATTTCTGTCGGAGTAAATTATAAGCTTAAACCTGGTATGGTTTTAGCGATAGAACCTATGCTGGTTGAGGGCACCTATGATTTTGTTGTCGCAGATAATGGATGGACTGTGAGGACCGCCGACAATAAAAATTCAGCTCATTTTGAGCATTCCGTATTGATTACGGATAATGGTCCCAAAGTTTTAAGTATGTTAGAATAGGAGGATAAAGTCATGGGACTTAGGGAATCGATTGACAAAGTAAACGCTGCTATTGAAGAATCAAAAAAGTTGACAACTAAAGACAGGAAGAAAATGAAAAGCTCTACCTTCTGTGGTCCTAATAGATCATTTCCAGTGCCAGATTGTAAGCATGTAGGCACTGCCAAGGCTTATCTTGGACGCTCGAATTTTTCTGCCGCGACTAAAAAAAGAATTGCCGCTTGTATTAACAGGAAAGCCAAGTCGCTAGGTTGTACTCCTGGTAAGAAAGCCAAGGCTGCTTTTGAGAATTTAGATTTGGAACTTCAACAACTGGCTGATTCTGAAATCTTTAAGAGCACCAAAGAATTAGTGGAGGCTTCTTTGAAGGTTGAAGGTGGTATGGATTTAGATTTTACTGAGTGTGAGGACTGCGAAGAATAAACAACGTCGAATATTAAGTAGAGGGATTGTAGTATGGTTACTGATAAATATGGTCATGAGTGCGACCAAAGATGTTATTATCTACTGGAAGCCATTCCGGAAGCTGTTCATGTGATTGACAGTGAGTACAAGGTGGTGTTTGTTAACTCAGCCTTAAAAAAACGTTTTCGGGAACTTGGTTTAGATGTAGTTATTGGTAAGTCGCTTTTTGAGAATGTCCCATTCTTATCCCAGGTAGTGAAGGATGAATACGCCAGTGTTTTTAAAACTGGAAAATCCATTAATACTTCCAAGGTTTATAAGTTTGATAATTCCGAAATGACAGTTGATGTAACCAAAGTACCTAATATGTGTACACATAACCACACAGTTGTTTGTGTGATAACTATCGTTAGAGACACCACCCCTCTTACTGAAAGTATCAAATATCTGAGATTAAACGAGGAGCGTCTGGAGTCTCTGCTTAAACTTTGGCAATTTAAAACTAGTTCAGAAGAAGACGTAATTTCCTTCGCCTTGGAAGAAGGGGTTCGTTTGACGTTCAGTGACGTAGGTTTCTTTCATTTTGTGGAAGGCGCAGATGAGTCAGCGAGTTTGAAATTGATTAAGTGGTCAAAGAAGGTCTATGACGACTGTTCTGTGGCCCAAAATCAACATTACCCATTGGATAAAGCCGGTAACTGGGTCGATTGTATTCGCGAGAGACGCCCAATTATTTACAACGATTACCAAAATAGTCCTAATAGAAAGGGTTATCCTGAAGGGCATTTTCCCATAAAACGTTTTATGAGTGTTCCTGTGTTTGATGGGGATAATATAGTAGCGGTTGTTGGAGTTGGTAATAAGCAGACTGATTATGATGAAACTGATCTGCGCCAGCTCCATTTGTTTATGAACAGCACATGGGAAATGATCAAGTCTAAGCGTGCCGAAGAAGCCCACACTATCTCTGAATTACGTTATCGTCGCTTGTTTGAAACGGCTAAAGATGGTATACTACTTGTTGACGCTAAAACTGCTCAAATAACAGACGTTAATCCTTTTATAGTTGAGCTGTTAGGTTATACTTATGAGGATCTTTTAGGAAAAAAATTGTGGGAGATTGGTTTGTTTAAGAACACTATATTGTCAAAAGTTGCTTTTGAGGAGCTACAAGTAAAGACATATATTCGTTATGAAGATTTACCTTTGGAAACAAAAGACGGACGTTCTATCGAAGTGGAGTTTGTTAGCAATGTTTATGCAGTGAATGGATTGAAAGTTATTCAGTGTAATATCCGAGACATCACTGCTCGTAAAGTAGCCGAGCATGCTTTGAAGAGAGAGCACGATAAACTTCAACAGTATCTAGATGTGGCTGCGGGTATAGTTGTTGCGTTAGACACTGAAGGAAACATAGAGCTATTGAATAAACGTGGTTGTGATATCCTTGGATGCCTTAGTGAAGAGGCTGTGTTTGGTAAGAATTGGTTCGACTTGTTTGTACCAGAGCGCGTGCGTGAAGAAGTAAGACAGATTCATAAGCATTTAATTACAGATATATCATTAGAAAAACGTGATGTATCAGAGTATGAAAATCCAATTTTAACTAGTTATGGTGAAGAGCGTATTGTTAAATGGCGCAATATTGTTTTTAGAGATGATAAAGGGGTGCCGTATAATACACTATCATACGGTACGGATGTTACGGAACAGCGAGATTTAGAAAAAGAAAGGGCCGACCACTGGGATAAGCTTGAGGAAGAATTAAAAGCCAATTTGAAAAAATTAAAGACAAATGGTCATACTAATGGTTATCATACTACTTTAAGTAAGGCTAAAGAAGAATTAGACAAAGCTATGAGTGATCTATCAATTGACTTAAATGCTTCTAATCCTAATTTAAAGGTGGTTAAGTAGTTATGCCAGCTATACAGAATAACGAAGGCCAAGTTCCAACCAGAATTGTTGAGCTACTAATTTCAAATATCAATGAACTTTCTAAACAGGTTCAGGCTATGCCAGGTCAAGTGGCTACGGATATCGCTGCTGACATAGAACGGCTTACCATTGCTACCACCACCATTATTACTAAACTTAACACTCCTCCTCGTAATGAAGAGTTGAATGAAAAACTTGACATCACTATTGAGCGTATAGACACTAATGTAGTTAATAACGGCATTAACGACATAAAAAGGACATTAAAAGATGAATTGATAGGTCAAGTAGTGAAGGAAGAATTGATAAACAAATTGATAAAAACAGAACTAATTAGTAAGATTAGGTGGATGACAAGAAGTGTGTGGCTTGTTACAGGTTTTCTTGCTATAGCAATGCTAATAGCTAGTATTATTGTTACGATAAATAACAAAGACATTGTTTCGGACTTGAAAAAAGAAACGGCGGTGACTGAGAAGGTTCCTAAATACATAGACGAACGATTCGAAAAGATGGAAAAGTTGTTGAAGGAACATGTAGAAGATTACCAGAAAACTAAAGTTCCTGATCCAATTAAAAAATAGAAATACCAGTAGTCCGTTGATTTACTGCCGGTTGCGGACACGGTAAATATAAAATGCCTTGGAGGTATAAAGTTATGTATCGAGACAAATTTGTTTTGTCCGTTATTCACGACGGACATCCAGTTCATGAGACTGGTCATGGTGTGAAAGAGGTAGCAATTCCATTCAATAGTGAATACAAGATTAGGTTGAAGAATAAGCATTCCCGATCTTGTACCGCCCGAGTTTTTGTTGATGGAAGGAAGGTCAGTGAGTTAGGAGATTTTATCATCGGCGGGGGAGGAACAATAGATCTCGAAAGATTTGTAGACAGGTCTTTGTTGGAAGGTAAGAAGTTTAAGTTCGTTTCCCTAGACCATGATGATGTAAGTGATCCTACAAGTTCAGACAATGGTCTTATCAAAGTAGAATTTAGGCTGGCTAAACAACAGAATGGTATAAAGATTAAGTGGAACGAGCCTAACAAATGGCCTGAACCACCTGTTCCTTGTCCTTGGCCACCAAAGAAGTATAAAGGTGGGACTGCTGATGTTCAGTGGGAGCATTACACTTCTAACGATACCACGGCGCAACCTAGAACTTTAGATGGAGCCACTTGGTATTTTGAAGATGGTGGTAGCACTAATAGTGGGATGAAGTGTAATAGTTTTGTTGGCAGTGTTCGCAATGTGAACTATTGCGCCCAAATATCTGAACCTATGGCAGCTCCAGGCGCTACTATCGAGGGTGGTAATTCCAACCAATCATTTGTTTATTCCGACCTGGAAGTAGACAATCTTGCTGTTATTCTTCAGTTGAAGATTGTGGGTCTTAGTAGACCAAGTTCAAGTAGATCTTCTGAGTGTCGATATTGTAGTCAATGTGGCAATAAGATGAAACGCGCAGACCGATTTTGTTCGGAATGCGGTCGTAGGGTATAACTAATGAAATGCCCTCGCTTTATTAGTAAAAAACACGAGTAAGGTGAGGGCATATTTGTCATTATTAAACTAGTAAAATTGGATTTGTATTCTATAATACTAGTAACATATCCTAAAGGAGAAAACTATGATCGTCTTGCTACCCAATGAAATTTGTCCTGTTGGTGAAACGTGTAAGCATAGAGGAGATTGTCATGGTTTGAAAGAATTAAGACCGACCAAGTTTGAATGTAATTATTATGAAGAAGATTTAAAAGTTATGAGGGTTAATGAAGAATAATCAGATTTAAGTCTGGTTATTCAAGATTGTTTAGTAAATTTCCATAGGAGGACTATTCTCTTATGCCAGAAGTCACCGAAAAATATGTCCGTGTTCCGGTTAAGAAACCGAAAAAGAATGCGGTTATCAGAACTATCACAATAGGGAAAGGCATAAAAGCTTTATACGATGTGAAGAATAAGATTATACTTACCTACTTATTTCCTACAAAGAAGTACACTACGAAGCAAGCAAAGGAATGGGTTAAGAAGCACAAATCTAATTTTGATTTGCTTTCTCAGGTTGCTGAGAATAGAGCCATAGCTGCCAGGATTAAAGCTATACTGAATGATTACTGATGCCTAAATAGGGAGAATAGGAGGATCAAATGGACTTTAAGGATATTATCTGCTCTCAAAAAGAAAGTAAGAAATCAGTGTGTTGGGAGGGTACTATTTTAGATTATTTGTATCTTGTTAAAGACAATCCTGAAATTGCCACTTTCGCCGCTGGAAGAATTTACAATATGATTATGGAGCATGGGACGAACTCTATAGATGAGTCATTTAAGCTACGAGGATACGATGACTTGGTAAGGTATAATTTTTTCAATGATAAGATTTTTGGAACCTACATGCCAATTCATGATATCATGAGATTTCTTAAGGCGGCTGCGAGGAGAACTGAAACAGGTAAAAGAATTCTTATACTTGTTGGTCCTGTTAGCAGTGGTAAATCAACCATTGCGTCATTGTTAAAACGTGGACTTGAGAATGACCCTATCTTAAAGTATGCTATTAAGGGTTGTCCTTTACATGAAGAACCTTTACATGCTATTCCGATGGGCGATAGACCTTATTGGGAAAAAGAATTGAGTTTAAAAGTAGAAGGAACTCTATGTCCCGTATGCCAACAGCGGTTGGACTCTGAATTTACCAGAGAGGGTGTTTCCCATTGGGATGAATTTCAAGTTGAGTCGATTAAACTATCTGAACAAAAGCGTTTAGGTATAGGGACTTTTTCACCTTCTGATCCTAAAAGCCAGGATGTTACGGAGCTTATCGGTCGAGTGAACATGTCCAAAGTCGCTCGTTATGGTGACACAGACCCCCGTGCTTTCCAGTTTGATGGTGAACTACAGGTTGCTAGTGGTGGTATGATTGAGATGATTGAGTTACTGAAGACAGATATTAAACTTCAGTATGTGCTTATCTCCCTTGCGCAGGAGCAGGTTATCAAGTCTCCTGGTTTTCCGCAAGTTTATATTGATACTTTGATTTTGGCGCACACAAATCAGACAGAGTTTGATGCGTTTAAATCTGATAAAAAGAACGAGGCGTTACATGATCGTATGTATCCTATTTTTGTTCCTTGGAATCTTAGAGTCGATGATGAAGTTAAGATTTATGAGAAGATGATCAACGAATCTAATTTCAGGAGCATTCACTTGGCTCCTCACACCCTCAAGGTAGCAGCGGAGTTTGCCGTGTTGTCCCGTCTAACTGAATCGGCTAAAGTATCTAATAAGATTGAAAAAATGAAGCTTTACAATGATGAAATATCCGAGGGTTTCAAGAAATCTGACATTGATATCAAAGCTGTGAGACAAGAAGGTAAAGATAAGGGAGAAGGTATGAGTGGTATCTCCCCTAGGTTCATTATCAATGCTCTTAACGTGGCTCTTGGTAGCAAGGAAGAAAAGAAGTGCGTCAATCCTATTGACATCATCAGATATCTTCGTGATAACTTTAGTCACCACATTGGTATCGCTGAGGAAGATAGAGATAGGTTTCTTAACCTTTTAATTGGTGACAAAGACTCAGTGAGCGCTGAGTACAAAGATGTTGCTAAGAAGGAAATCAATATGGCTTTCCTTTACGCTTATGAAGAGCAAGCAACCGCTTTGTTCGATAACTACATGAGAAACATTACTGCTTTTTGTAGGAAAGAAAAGATCCACGATTCAATCACTGGAGAGTATTCTGATCCTGACGAGAAGCTAATGAGATCTATTGAAGAATTGATTCCTGTTCCTGAAAGTTCGAAGAATGAATTTAGGAATGGTGTATTTGTTTATAAAGCGTCTTCCCTTGAGAAGGGGAAGAAGTTCTGCTACACAGATTACCCACCTTTAAAAGAAGCTGTGGAAAAGAAACTTATCGGCGATCTAAAGTCGGTGGTTAGTTTGTCCCTTGCCGATACTACTTCAACTGATCCTAAATCCAAGAAGAGACGAGAAAAGGCGTTTGAACGCTTGATGGAGAATGGTTATTGTAAAGAGTGTGCTAATGTGCTGCTTGCCTTCATTGGTGAAGTTTTGAGGAAAGAGGAATAATCGATGTTCGATGATCTTATATATGATAAAGACAAGTTAGA
>Ga0209492_1000199_pt1 | contig 19726 bp, 11 predicted proteins | sample PPLLak12cMay2015_FD_187253 | JGI IMG/M metagenome (GOLD analysis project Ga0209492, IMG submission 187253) | Freshwater sediment microbial communities from Prairie Pothole Lake near Jamestown, North Dakota, USA - PPLs Lake P7 Core (1) Depth... | ecosystem: Environmental > Aquatic > Freshwater >... | reverse complement strand
CCTCTAGGCGGTAACCCTCCTCCAGGTGGCTTACCCCCACCAGACGCTCCTCCAGCTGGAGGCGTATACATTCTAATCGTATTAAATGGTCCCTCAGCTACACCAGGCCCACCAAGATTATGGAATATATCCATATACTCTCTACTCAAGCGGTCATACATCTTTTCTTCATCTGGTGAAAGTCTACCCATTATCTCTTGTGGAGTTCTTCTGGTAGGTTCTGCTTTAGGTCTAGTAGGTAAGGTTTTAATGAATTCAGCAGGAGTCCCAACCTTCTTTAAACCTTCAAACAAGGCATCATACATAGATCTATAATTCTCAAAAATCTCCTTACCAACGCCTTGAGTTATATCTAATCCACCAGTGGATTCCAGAGATTGAATTATCTGCTTAACTTTTTCACGAGCTTCATTGATCTTTTGAATATCTTTCTCATAAAGCTTAGGATCGTGTTTTCCTATAGGCAGAATAAATTCGTCAGCAGGATCAAAACTGCTTACCACAAGTATCTCACCTATAGCGCCCTCTTCAGCTTTTAGATAAACATTTACCTGACTTAAATATTCTTCAAGTCGTCTAGCTACGTTAGCTTCAACAGTTCCAGCCTTGGCGGTTTTCTTCAACTCTTCCAGTTTAGATTGAACTGTAGCCTTACCAGATCTTACGTCTTCAGCCAGCTGCTTCATGTATTCAAACTGCTTAGTGCTGTAAACAGTCTTTATGTCAGTCAAAACTTTTTGACCTTCACGCTCAAACAAAACGTCCAAAGTTCCTGTTATATTACTACTCTCATCCTTAATTTCTTTTTCGATTTCGGCAGTTGGATACTTCTGCAAAAATTCTCTTTGCTTGCCTCTGTGAATAGAACTACCTCTAAAAGCCGTAGCTTCCAGCATCATATTCTTGTTTTCTAAACCAAGCATAGATCTCATGATACCTTCAGATTGGGTACCACCACCGTACATACCACCGCCATGAATAGCGCTAGCTCTATAGGTTTGATACAAAGGTGTCTGATCAGTAGGAGGAAATTCACCAGAAGCTTTAGCTTGTAAATACTCAAGTGCCTTTCTCTTCCTAGCGATCAACGCAACGTTAACCTTATTCATGTCAGGAGCGGCTATAGTTTCACCTTCAGATGCCACTTTTTCAGCAGCCTTGGCAGCAGCTTTAGCTGACTCAGCGGTTTGATTAAAGAAAGCTTGATTAGCCTTTACCCATTTATCTACTTCCTGAGTTGTGCGTTCCAACGAGGCTTTCATATCTTCAATGTCTTTAATGCTCGGCTTTTTCTGAGCTTCGATCATTTTAGACACTTGATCCATATCCTTAGGAAAATCAGGAAATGCCCTATTCAGATACTCCCTTTGTATAGGCACAGTACCTATAACTTTACTTACACGTTTTAATTGCTCGGACAATTCAGCCTGAAATTCTATAAGTTTAGACACCTCATCATAATAATGATTCACAGATTTTGCTGTCTCTTCAGGATCACTAGTCTGTACTATGTTTGTGATAGCACCACGTATAGCTTCTCCATGCTTTTGAAGAATAGGTTCGTATTGAACCGCTTTTTCTTGAGGAGTAAGGAAAGGTAAACCAGCTATTTCTGTCAAAGCTTCCATTTTGTCTTTAGCTATTTTAACAGTTTCCTTAGCACCCTTTAACCAGTTGTCAATATTTTCAGTAGGAGGTGTATAAGTCATACCAGTCTCTAATGTGGATTCACCCCATACCTGATTAAGAAGTTTATTGTTTTCTTCGATATAATCAGTAAATGGAAATCTAAATTTCTGACCACTATATTTCTCAGTATATTTAGCAGCTTCCTGACCAGCTTTTTCCAGATTGTCAAGTTCAGCAAAACGTTGTTTCACAGCTGACATAACCATTATAGTATGAACACCGCCAGCAGGCGCACCTGTAGCTTCCACTAAAGATTTAGACAATACGTGAGCGGCTCTTCCGGCAGTTTCATAATCTTTACGAAGAGTCTTAGCGAACTGACTATCTTGTGGCATGAATATAGGTTCAAACTCAAGATTCTCTTTACTTCGTTTAGCCACGGATGCTAAGTCTTCCATACTTGTGCGCATTCTATACAAAGGTTGTAAAGTCGTGGTTACGTAAGAGAACAGAGGAATACCGCCTTCTTCAGCTTTCTTAGCTACCGTTCTAGCAGCATGCGCCTCATATCCACCACTAGCTTCAATGTCTCGTTCTTTTCTAACTCTTTCAGGACCAAGAGGCATGGACTCTATGTCTTCCCGCATTTGCTGGGCAAGTCCCTTTGTGGCAGCCGATACTAATTGACGCGCCAATTCCTCAAATGTTGCGTAGATATCTATGTGACTGATAATCTTTTTAATTATAGATTCTCTATCCAAAGGAGTCAAATTCACATCAGGCTCAAACTTCTGTAGCTCTTTACCTAAATCCTCGGTAGAAAGAGCCCCCAGTCTAAGTCTTGCAGACTGCTCTATTTGTTTATTGAAACCACTAAGCTCTTTGAATTGATCGTCGGAAGATTCAGACGCAGCGGTCATCATGCCTTTTATAATTTCAGGACCGCCCTTCTTAGTCAAGTTATTGATAATCTCAGCGCCTACAGCTTCTACTCCAGCGTGCTTTACATCCATACCTTTCTGAATAACAAAACGCATGATTTCATTCACACGAGTAGCGAATTCATCTACAGCTTGATTACCTAAAGCTACACTCTCATTAGGCCATCTCTTCAGGAATTCAGCGGAGGGTTTCTGACCTCCCTTACCAGTACCGGCTAAACCAGTGCCAAAACCAGTTTCCAATTCAGACACTCTTGCTACTCTACTGATACCTTCAACAGTTCTACCAGTATGTAATTTATACAACTGACCAGCAATAGCATCAGCATATTTCTTTTCATAGAGTTCTTTTCTCATTAACTCTTCGGTAAGTTTTTTCATCTGCTGTTCTAAAGGAGAAGAATCAAATTCTGGTAATCCCATTTCAGATTCTTCAACTTTGGCTTTCACAGTGTCTTTCATAAAACCTTCAGTAATGGACAACGTATCAAATACTTGAGGTAATATTGTGTTGGTCATGTATTTCTTACCCCAAGCTCGAAGCGCAGGTTCCCATTCCTTAGACTTACTACCTTCCTTGATCTTTGAAGATTCTCTATCTTCAGCAAACCTAGCCTCCAGTACTTGTTTAGGAGTTAAGTGCTGCACATCCTCGGTAATATAAGGTTTGGTCAAAAATTCAAACTTCTTCTCAGCTGGATGTTTCTTACTGAAAATATAAGACATTTCAGCGAGAGTAGGAACTTCAGTCTCCTTGGAAGCAGTAAACACCGCTCTATACAAATTCCTAGCCGAAGTAACGGACTTAGAGTAATCATCCATTTTATTGAACAACACATCATAGTGACTTTTAATTTCGTTTCTGGATTTTTCTACCTCACCAGTATGAACAAACAGCGCATCACCATCGAAATCCAATTTCTGTTCCAAGTTAACAAATTTAGAAGTAGCTTCTTGGATCACTTTTAGAAGAGCATTAATGTTTTTAGTTAAACGACCGGCTTCTTCTGCTCCACCAGGTTTAGCTCCAGTCCATACTGCTTCTCTGGTGTCCTTCAAGGTATTTACATGGGTGTTCAACGTATCTATCAACTCACTAAACGCTGCCGTATCCAACTGCGGAGCGCCAGGAACAGCAATAGAGTACTTACCCAACTCCCCACTAATAGGTTTAGCTTTATGCGGTTGAACGCTAACCGTTCCAGTAAATGGGTATCTAATAGATTCTACAAAAACATCCTGCTGTTCCTGCATTAGTTTAGCAAGATCAGTTTGAACGCCGCCGCTCTTTACTTTTACTTTTTCAGCAGATCCTATAGGCAAACCTATTTCGCCTTCCTTCAAAACAGGAAGTCCCATTTTCTTAGCTTTATTTATGTAATCAGCATGCTCTTTGGATAGTTCCTTAACTTTAGCTATAATAGGTTCTACTGTTTTTGGATCTAATCCTAGGTCTTTAGGATTTGATAAGCTATTAAGTAAATTCTGCAAATCTTCAGTTTTGTCTGTAATAGCGGAAATAGTCTTTCCAGTAATAGCAGGCGTCACTCTTTGGAAAAATACCTGTTCTATACCTTTCTTCTTACCTACAAGTTCCTCACCAAGTTCTTTGTAGTAAGCCACCTTAGACCTAGAGAAAGACTCCATCTTAGTTTGTAAAGCTTCTTGTAACGTTTTCTGGATATTCAAACCTATCTGTTTAGAAAACTCATCAAGATTACCAGCCTCTAACTGAACATCGAATACAGTCTTAGCCATCATCTTGGACTTGGTTCTATCCATAAAAGATTCAATCATCTTTTCAAAATCGCCGCCATATCCACGATTTCTCAAAGTTTGAAAATAATCAGTTCTATATCGTTCTGGTATCTGAGCTGGAACACCAGTCTTCTCACCTTCAGCTTTAGATGACCTATAGAATTCCAAATCCTTTCTATAACGATCCATTTCAGCGGTAGTGCTCTCTGGGCTAGGTCCAGCTATAACGTCCATCAATCTACCTAATGTTTGACTATATTTGGTAGGACCAGTAGTTTTTTCCATAAAAGCTTTTACAGATTCTAACTCATTAGCATACCCACCTTCTTGATAAATAGGTGCCACATCTCTCTCCTTAGAAAGAGCACCCATATATCTCTCAATGGTTTTTGTCAAAAATTCCACATTACCAGGCGTCATCATGCCAGATTTTTCTATGTCTTTAGCGCGCTTTATATCAGCCACCATCTGGTTTACTACTTCTTCTCTGAAAGTATTAGCGTACTTTCTTTGAAAGTCTTGAGATAGCTCCGCACCTTCACGGGAGGCTGCTACCGTAAGTTCTTCTACGGTTCTAGCGGCTTCTACAAAGTTAGCAAGATATCTAGCAATGTTAGTTGGGGATTCTTTACCTAGGAGTTCCTCAGGATAAGTTCCTCTAAGCGCAGCACCAGGAATGTAAATCTCTTCCATCGCTGTTTCTTTACCTTTACCAGGAACTCTAGCTTGAAGTTTAAAAGCGGTAGGATATTTACTTATGTCAAATAAAGTATCTTTGAAGTCTTCGAGAGCACCTACAGACGCAGTGAACGGAGTCACGTCCTTTAAAGTGTAGGTAGGAAGATTCTTCATTATAGTATTTCTCAAATCCTTCATAGAAGGATCTAGCATCTGAAAAGCCTGCATTAACTCCCAACCTTCTTTGGAAGCAGCAGATGTCTTTTTAGACAATTCATCCATCATTTCAGATCCTTCGCCAAATACACCAGTCATGGCTGCGAAAGACTGGAAATCTAGTTTAGCGCCTTTGATTCCACGCTCGATTTCTTTAGGACTCCAATCCTTGAATATGTTTGGTTCTTCCACTACCTGCAAGAATTTAGATCCTACAAGACTCTGGACGTGTTTACCAAACTCGTCGGTTATATCAGAATAAACTTTCCATTGTTTCTCAAAATCAACTTTTTCAGCTATATCTTCAGGCTTAGCGCCTTCAGCTTTCAGTCTCTTCTGAATGTCACCTACGTCACGATACGCGCTGTAACCCAACTCTGACAAATAATCATTGATTCTTTTTCTACCCTTTTCAGTGTCAAAAAAGTTTGATCTATCGATAGTGTCAGATAATGTAGTAACACCGGTAGTAGATCCAATCAAATTATTAACTATCGATTCCATTATTTCAGGCATCAAACCACGCTTAGCTACACCTCTTGAACTTATACGAGCTTCAATAGGTCTTAATTCCATAGGTTCTCTACCAGGAAATACATCTTTGAAAGCTGTCTTAACCTGTCTTATGCCTTCAATACCTTCTTTTAAATCTTCACCAAAAACAGACTTATAGATTTCAGTAGCTTGCTTAAACAACTTGCTTTGTTTGTCAGCTTCCTCTTTTACTACCAAACCTAAATCGACGTTAGTAAACAAATCAAGTATGAATTTGTTACCAGATTCAACAAGTTGGTTTCGTAGTTCATCTGAACCTATGCCTTGAAAAACATCAGACAACATTCTACCAACACTAATTGGCTCAGCCTTAAAACCTAAACCTTTACCAGGTGATATGCCTACTGTTCCGCCGCCTCTAAACACTTCCTGAACCATCTGTTTAGCGGCTTTTTGGATATCATCTTGCTCTGTAGGCGCTCCTCCACCTGGCGTAACAGATACGCCTTTAGTTCCGAATCTAGTGGTAAACTTTCTACCAAAGTAGTTCAAAAAAGTCTCAGTAAGTTTAGCCATCTGAACTTCAGCCGGCTGACCTCTATGCTCACGAACTACATTCTCAACTTCTTTACCTATTTCAGCAATATCAGCTCTTCCAGGATAAGTTTTTGGCACCCCAAAAATATCTTGATATTTATCTACAACCTTCAATAATTCTTCATTAAACTGCTTCTGGGCTTTCATTTCTTCAGTTTTAAAAGCTTTACCAGCTGGAGATAAAGCCTGAACTCCACCCTCGATCTTGGATATAACTCTGCTACCCGCAAGATCCTCAGCAGGTTTAACTATTGATTTAGTTATCCTAGTGAAAACATCAGCCAATCTACCAGCTATTACCAACTGGTCTTCGAAAGTTCCAGCAGTGTTTCTCAACTCTGTAACAACATTTAAACCATATCCTTCGGTGCCATATCTACCGCCTTCAATCATACCGCGCTCTTTAGCGCTTACCAAAGAAGGAGTCTCTAATTGAAAGCCTAAGTCCTTAAGACCTCCAGCCATCGCATTCATAGTGTTAGACATTTGACGCTGGATCGAACTATATTCTCTAAATGGAGCCACGCTTCTGACATCAGCGGTACTCATAGAAATCATGGTTTTATTTAGATCTTTTAAGACACCCTGTTCCAAATTAAGTTGTCTTAAAGCAGCGCTTGCAGCATCACTTACATCTAAAGAAGACGCCACTGGCGTACCCATAAACGCCTTTTCTGGTCTCCCAGACAAGAAATTTTCACCCAGCTGTTCAGATCTTTTAACTATGTCTTTCCAAATAAGATCAATTTCAATGATGCGCTTTTTCTGCTCCTCAGGCTTCAATTCTCCCAAATCCCTACGAGGTTTACCTGTTTTTTCATCTTCCTGTGGACCAGATACCTTACTAAACACACGCAAAGCTTCTTGTTCGTATGTTCCACGCTTTGGTCTACCAGGTTCGGCTAAAGGCATCAACCCCATAAGCTCATTCGTAACCTTAGCAATGTCACGCATAGTTCTTTCGTCAGACTTGCCTATGAAACGAGCTTTTTCTTCCAACAAGGGCACTTTACCAGCCTGCATCATTCTGTTCAACACATCGTAGAAATTCTCAAAATCAATTGAATCCATGGCTTTAGCCACATCCCAGGCTGTTACACCCAATTGTTTAGCTTCTTCTTGTAATAATGTTATAGGATTGCTGGTCTGCATGAACTCTGATAACTGCTCTTGGTTCATACCACGTTCAGTGTGCTTTAAAGCTATGGCTTTCTTATATCCTTCAGTAACACCTACGCCTCCCATAGAAACTACTTTATCTACAAGTTCAGTAGCTAAATCTTTAGCTTTAGTCTCAGCTGGAGATCTAGGTTCGGGTCTAAGTGGTAGATACGATACTTTAGTTCGATATCTCTCCACTTCCATAGGAGATTCTCCTAAATCAGACATCTGTTGAACTAACTTTTCAAGACCAGTTGTTATGGTAGCAAAGTTAGAAGCTATTCTCTCAGAACCATATTTAGTACCGAAGGCAACACTACCAGTAGGAGTCACATGCGCGGCTGGGATAGATATTCTTCTTATGAAATCCTTGTTTAGTAAAGATTGTGCTTCATTTTCAAGAACTATGGATCTATACAAATCACTTATCTGTGATTCATTGAACTTGGATTTTAAACCTTTACCCTGGTCTTCTCTTGTAATTTCACCAGATTGAATCCATTTATGAATATCGGCTACAACTCCGCCAAAACTTCTGATAGACTCTTTGGTCATTTTACCTATAGTATTATACAATGCGTCAGACATATCCTCGGGCAGTCTAACCTCAGTCATCTGCTCTCGTTTGTAAGACTCTTTAAACTGATCGATTAGTTCCTTAGCGCCCGCACCTTGCATAGGGTAAACACCCTTACTACGCAAAGTGTCTTTCAATTCGCGAGTATTAACTATCTTAAGCTCATACTCTCTACCACCTTCAGCCAGTTTAAATGCTTCACCTGATTCATCTTTTACGATATCCATTCCGCGTCTTAATCCTTTTTCCAAAGACGCTACTATACTCTTTTGTAAATCAAACAAAGATTTAGACAAGTCAGCTGTAATGGAAGCTATCTTTTGAGCACCAGGAATATCTCTGGGTTCTTTACCACCAGTACCTATTTCTCCCTGTCCAAGGGCAAAAGGTGTAAATTTAGGAGTAGGAGTTATGGTTTTAGGAACATATGCAGCGGCTTGAATAGCTGATCTTACCGATGATAAATCCATATTCAGATAAGCTTCACCCATCATCTTACCAGCTTTTTCAGCTTCTTTCCTTAGAACTTTTTCCTGAGCAAGCATGGTGTCAGATAGATCCATAGCTGAGTCATTAAGCGTCATCATTCTTTGCTGAAACACGCCCATAGACTTGCGACTTTCACCAGCAGAACTAGCTTGAGCAGCTATTTCGCGTTCCAATGCGTTAAGTTTTCTCACAAGAGACGCGCTAGCGGCTTCAAAAGAAGAAGTCTCTTTACTCATAGCTCTAAGTAACGCAGCTGTTACTTCTAAATCGTAACTAGCGTTATGAGCATTTTCTGCGAACTCTCTTAATTTAGGATCAACCAATCGCAAATCTTTATCAAAATCTTCAAGACCATAACCAGATTTTTCACCACTTATCATTCTTTTTGGGAAAGCTTTTCTTGAAAGAACCAAAGTGTCTACAAACTTATCTACCGCAGAATCAATTTTAACTCCATTCTTTTCAAAACTATCCTGTAGTACTTGGATATCAAATCCTCGAATGTTATGACCTAGAAGGACTTCAGCGTCTTTCAAAACTTTAGCAAAATCTTCAAGAGCTTCTTTAGGTGATACCCCTCCCTTTACCAAATCATATGGTACTGGTTTTGGAACTCCTGCCATAAATTCTTTGTATGCTTCTTCGTTTTTTACAGGAGGTTTAACGTATATAGATCTCTTCTCTCTCGGCTCACCTCTAGTAATCTCTTCAACAGTACCTTTTTGGTATCCTATTTGACTGATGAATTTTCTATTAGACGTAGTTTCAAGATCTACAGCAACAACGATCTTATCTTTAAGTTCTTCTATAGCCTGTTTAAAGTCAGGACCTAATTCCCTCAACTGCTTTCCAAGAAGCGTCAAATCATTTATAGGTGTGTATGGTTTAGGATCTTTATAAACAATGTTCTTAGCTACAGACCTGCCTAACTCTTCAATGGATTTGTTTAAGTCCTTAATAGACTGATCGGTATGTAATTGCTGTTTAGTAAGTTCATCTATAAGCTTGTCAATGGCTGATTTAATGATATCAGGTTTATCCAGCTGAGTAGCCTGAGTACGCATTGATACTAACTTTTTCAATAAATCTGCGGTATTAGGATCTAATCCACTTTTTTCACGTATTTGAACCGGCACCTGTTCTCTTACAGTTTTACCCGCTTCAACTAAACCTTTAAGATTGTCAGGTAACTGATTTATTCTTGATTCAAGACGAGTTAAAGACACTTCTAATTTGGACAAAACTGACTCAGAAGATCTCAGAATTTGACCTAGCTCTACGTATCCCTCTACACCACCTTTAGTCTTAGCACTTTCAAATGATTTAGCTAAAGACGCAAAGCGGTCTACTGCATTAAGAAGGTCTTTTAGTAGTTGCTTCTCTTCGTCTGAACCACTGTGTTTTTCGATTTCGGTTTTTATTGATATTCTATACTCGTTGACAGGTGCCAAGGTAATGGTTCCTCCATTATAGCATTGCGTTATAATAGTACATCTTATAGTAATTACAATTCATAGTAGAACCTTTCCTGGCCGTTATTTGCGGGGTAAATTCGTAGGTACTGAACCTATGCGGTTTTTTGAATTCTGTTTATCAGCTTTTATAATCCCTTCCCTGACAGCCTGCGCTTCGCGCGGCTTATCGTATTTTATGTATTCATATAACTCATTAGTTCTTGTAACTATAACTTGTTCTTGATCAAACGCGGATAGTTTTCCTAACTTCTTTTGCTTAGTTTTTCTATAGGCAGTGTCTTTTGTTCGCTCGTCATAAAAATTTTTCAAGTACGCGTCTAAAGCTTCATCGTCGTTTATGATTATCTCAGGGGGTTGATCCTCTGGCATCATTTCATAAATGCTTTGGTAATAATGCGACCAGTAAGCCAAATTCAATTGATCGTTTGAATATTCGGATGTCGGAACCCCAAACAGGGGCTCCGACGTTTTCAAACTAGTCACATATCTTATACGCCATAAATTACTTCTAGCAACTGCTCTAACAATAGATGTTCTAATTCCACTATAAAACATCAAAAATTCAGTAACAACCTTCTGTCTAAACAACAGACTATTTTCATCGGCAAAATCTTGGTAAGTCAGCCAGAATAACTCATTGGTATTTTCTAACTTATAAGAACAAGCCCAACATATATAAAGTAGTTTAGATTCGTCTGCTTTAGTCTCAGTAGTCATGGAAAGTTTAGACCGTTCCTTACTCTCTATAGACCATATCTGAGAATTTAAATCGTCAATAACCTTCTTTATTCTATCTTGATTGGCTTTCACCTTAACAGTCTTACCCAACAAAATTCTTTGAGCTTCGAGTTTAGATTTCAAAGTGCTTAATTTAAGTCGGTCATCTGAAGTTATTAAGTTACGTTCAGAGATTATCTTCTGCATTTCTTCGTTGGATATCAAACCTTCTTTTTTGGAAGATTCCATATCCAAATCATAAACTCGTCTTGCTTTAAGTAGGATAAGTGAGTTAGGATGTCTGAAAAATATATCCTTATCTTCTATAGTGACTATCTTTACAGCAGCACATATAAGTTCGATATGTCTGTCAATTTCCTCATAAGTTAAGTCCATATCTTATTCCGCGCTTTTCTTACCGCGTTTTGGTTTGTCCACTTTAAGTTCAATGTCAAGAGCTTGGTCTTCTTTTTCAGTCTTAGCCATTTCTTCCAAAGCCATTCTGGCTTTTTCTCTGACTTCCAACTCTATCTCGCGCATAGCCTGAGCTTCCGGTGTCTTCTCCAAGAAATCAGACTCAAGACCCTGCAAATAGAGCATAACTTCAAACCTAGCTCGCATAGCAAAACCTTGGTTCTTTTCCTTCAAGAAATCAGCGTGGTCGCTCCAAACTCTTTTACCATCTTTATCCTGAATCATACAAGAGGTAAGAAATTCCAACCTAGCGTCGTCAGACATCTGTTCACAAGTGTTTGACATAGGACCATTAAGTCGTTGATTCCAACTAAACAATTCGTCTCGTGCAGCAGCTACTTCCAAAGCAATCTTTTGCTTGACTTCTATATCATTAGTAGTTCTAAGTATAGCAATCTTAGTAGCAAGCTCATCAGTAAGTTCTTTCTGTCTCTGTTCAAACTCAGGACCTACAATTCCACGACGAAGCAAAATGTCCATCATCTCAGCTGAAGTAGTAATACCTTCCACCAATGATTTCGTGTAAACTTTACTATACTGCCAATCAGCGCCTCTGATGTTCTCGGCGTTTGGTGGGGCAATGTAGAAAGTCTTCTGAGAGACGGGATCTAAAAAAGATCTCCTTGTATCAACTGTTTCATTAACTTGATCAGCCATAATAATTCCTCCTGTTCCTTCTATGTTATTCCCTAGCCGCACAGCTTTGTTTTATCTCAATGATAGTTTCAGCTGGCGGGTCGTATTTCACTACATATCTTGCTTGAACTTCTTTAGATATGTTCCTTATACAATTATTCCCAACCCGCAATACCTTCGAACGAAGTTTTTTGTATTGATCGGCGTTGGGAACAGCCACTTCGGCATAATCCAATACTTTCTCGAAGAGTACAGTGATTTCATCAGAGATACTCTTAATTAGTTTTTCCTTATGTCTATCTACCTTATCAGTCATAGCCTTTACTCTCCTTCCTTATATATTACCTGTAATTAGAAGCGGAGGAGGAGTTACCCTCCCCCGCATTCCTTAGAAAGCTAACCTATTAACTATTTCTAGAAAGGTCGGCCTTAATATTAGCAAGATTTACATCTCCCTTAACTACATACAAATCATTGGTTGAACGGAAACCGAAAGTCTGAGTAGCGTTGGTTCCCATATCCAATGTGTAAGCTTCATCGGTCATCTTAAGATGCTCTACAACGATAGTCTTAAGGGCGTATTCACGCTCATTAGCAGCAGCATAAGTTCCCATAGTTCCATCATTGAAATATCTCTGACCAATAAGAGCAGAACCAGTGGCGAGCTTTCTGTTGGAACCAGTACCACCAGCTTCCTCATCAGTCTGAGCGAACACCTTAACAACCAACTTAAGATCGTCAGAACTCATCAAGTCAGCCAAATCAATCTCTACCATAGTATCAGCCGCAAATTCAGCGTATCTATCGGCAAATCTTGACCAGTGTTCCAAATCACCAGCGATTGTGTCAACAGTCACAGTAATAGGAATTGGCACAGTCAATGGTCTGTCGTATGGTCCAAGATGACCTAACTCAGCAAGAGGCTCACGAGTCAAGTCAGAGGTAACAGTAACACCTGTCAATCTCCAAGCATTGTCCAGAGTTGAATCGTTCTGAGAAACAATGTAGATTTCCACCTGACCTTGTCTAATAGCACCAATCATATCTGGTCTAGTGATAGTGTCAAGAATATCAAAATAACTATTACCCATAGTGGCAACATAACCATTAGCTGAATACAACACGAAAACGCCGTCACCAGAGGCCGGAGTAATACTGCTAGGTACATACACAGTATACGGACCAGCTGCTGGGCTTGAAATCCAATCGTAGTTAATAACAAAAGCATCAGCAACTGCTACAGTACCAGAAACAACTGGATAGTTAATCATGGTATTAGCAGAAGCATCAAAATACGTAATACCTCTCTGACCATTAGCGTCGGTTCTCAAGAAACCAATTGAATTATCAGAGAAAGTAGCGATTGTAACACCAGAAGCTATTGTAAAACTACCACCACTAAAGTCGGCATACAAAGGAGCTTCCCAGTTTACAAACTTACCTGCATTCAAAAGCCACATCTTCTGGTCAGTTTCAGCACCATAGTTCTCAGTGGCGTTTGCGCCAGTGGTATAACTGAACTCCAAACTATTGATATAAACTTCATCCATAAACAAAGTCTGATCAATATTGTCAGCCAAAGTACCAAGAGAACATTCATCCTGAACTGGAGCCCATAAAGAGATACCAGGCAAATTGCCGCAGGTTACAGCGAAGTCAGCGAGCGACACTCCGTGTAGATACACGCTAGCACCAGAAATCAAATTGGCGTTGTTAGATGTTGCGGTTGCATTCATAGCAGCCTTAGTTGGGGAAACCTGAGCCAAAACAGCCAAGGTAGTTACATCACCCCAATCGTTGGTATTCAAGGTCACGGCAACGGCAGGAACGTCATCTACTACGTCAATAATATCCAAATGACCTAATTCAAAAATGTCTTCGGACGTAAAAGTGGTGGTACTACCAAGTGTCTGTACTCTATAAAGAATCGCACCATTAACCCATACACTTTGTGATCCATAAATGATCCTATTTCTAGCCATACTGAACTATTCCTCCTTAATCAGTGTTTGTAAAATCCTACAAATAAAACATTGAGGTTGGTTTTTTACAATCAGTTCAGATTTACAGATAAGAGGCATTATCTGTTGTACCGAACGCCATTCCTTTTCCCGAGCCTTTAGCTCGTATTCGAGGCGTATCCTTAACCTTCTTCCCAATGAAACATAGTAAAATCAACTCTAGCTCTATACCTATTCAAATCACTGAGCATAGTCATGTCTCTCGTAGGTATTGACATCAAAGGTATTGTAATCATTCTATAATTAACGTTTTCGAATTGTAACTGACTATGATACTGGATAACTTCATACAAATAATTGTGATTAAAAGTTCCATCCCAGTCTAACATAGATCCGTGAGTCCAATTCTGATTTGGACAGCATCTTTGATTTATTCCATCATAAAGCAATTCTGCCAAATCATCTCTTTCAGCTTGATTAGAAGCAAATATGTATAATCTCCCTCTTCTTGGTACTAGTCTTCCCCCGCCGAGTTGAAAACCCTCCTTTGAAAAAGATTCTAACGCAGGAACAACAACAGGGACATCTGAAGCTATTACATCCTCCCAATCATTACAAAGTGCCACATAGAAATACCTATAAGTAACGGCGGCGGGGGAGACCGTGCCGGAAGTAATTACCCTTCCGTCTACATAATCAACCATGTACTCCGAACCGCTTATTACACCACCAAGTGAATCATAAACAACAACCATATTCTGTTGTTCTGGCATACTTTCATAGATAATTCCACTACCTGGAACCACATCTAAATAAACCCATCCTCTACCCAAACTTGTAGGAGAAGGAAGTCTGGTGGAAACTGCCTGATAAACCATTGAAGTTGGAGTAGAAATATCAGGCAAATATTGTAGAGGCACATTATAATCAGTTTCGATATACTCATCCAATATATTGAAACGGATACAATGATGTAAGCTTAGATCTTCTTTTCGAAGTTTTTTCATCGCGCGGTCAATGCCTCTCCAAACTTTTTAGTAACAGACTCGATAAAGGGGTTTAAATCTATTTCAAAAAAATCAGGAACTCCTGGAAAATTGGAGAATTTCCAAATTGGTTTATTAGGGTCCCATCCTTTAGACGGAGCTTCTAATCTATACTGCTTTTCTGCTACTAAAAAAGCCCTTCCAAATCTACCTTCAGGATCACCTTCAGTCATGTCAATAGTGACCAAGACATAACTACCTACAATACCACTTAAAATTGTTCCTATAATCTTTATACAATCGGTGGTATTTTCATTTAATTCCGCCGACAACCCAAGTTTGTTAGCGTCACCTATTCCTATTTTTACTTCAGAACCACCAGTTGTTATTGTAACATTTAGATTCTCACTAATGGTTTCTTCCAAAAAAGTCCTGAATTCGTCTTTACACAGAGAAGGTTTAGCAGGGTCATTATCGTCTTCAAAGGGTACTATCTCGTCTTCGAATTTCTGCATCAATCGGTCAGTTATAAATTTAGGAGCTTCTTCCCTAATCAACTTTTCCAATAATCTCAAACTACGACTCATTTAATGATAATCCTCCTATAATATAGAAAGGTTAGATAAATTCACCGCTGTCAGGTTTAGGTTTGTCCACAGTAAAAAACTGCACTGCCAGAAGGTGTTTATCGCCCACCCCTCTAATAAGTGGGGGATTAGATAATTTACACATAATTCCATCGATCACTATATATTTACAATTCTTTATCAATTCCAGGTTACAGGGGTCAGTTTTTAGTTCCACTCTTGTAGCGCCTTCGTATCCAGCTTCAACGAAAGTAAGGTTGTTCAAACTATCACCTGTGGGATTCCAAATGACTATCGCTTGGATACATCTCCTACGAACAGTAGTCAGCACACCTTTACCTTTACAAACTGGGCATCTACCCACAACAAAATAGTTAGGATCTCCAGGACTTACCTTACAAACACCACTGCTAGCCCTATTAACTTTGTCATAGTAGCAGTTAGGGCATTCGTGTTCAGTATCAGGTAAATAGACAACCACCTGTCTACCTATACCGCTGACAAGGTTATTCCAGGTTTGTTTGAACCTATCTTTGGTTTTGTATTTTATACGGGTACCGCTTGGCATTGTCTTTACCCCTGACTCATGAATTCTCCCATTTCCCATGGCCACCCGGGACTTCTAACAGGAGCATCCTCATACATTCTTTCAATCACGCCTTCTCTCAGTCTGTCTGGGACTGAATCAGGTCGTATACGTAATAATAAATCTCCTTTATCCCTGGAAATAACAGATATCCAGCTTCTATCCCCAACCCACACATAAGCCCTATCGCCTATGTATTTAGCGAGTGTATACACCATAGGGGTACAAGGAAAAGCTCCAAAACCCCATACAGTAATAATACCATCGCATGTGCCCCAACCCCATGTGACTAAGCTCATTTAAGCACCTCGGCTTCGTTTAGCGGGTATATGATGATCTTGGATAACTTGTTGCCAATAAGGGTCTTTAATATTCCATTTTAACAGAGGGGTTGCGCTGTCATCATCGTAAAGCACTAGATTTTCACTATTACCATCAATTGATTCCTGTCTGTTTGTCATTATTTTTCTAATCAAAGCCACTCTTATATCTATACCATCAGAGATCAAATTTACATCGTGTATTGTAGTACCGTATTCTCCTGTAGCCGCCGCTTTATATCTGTATTCATTGGCTAAAGTCACAGCGTCACACAAAATCAAATAATCTTTGGTAATATCATACTCAGGAAAATCTCTCTTGTAAAATCCCTGACCTACTTCAGACATAGTTCCACTAACCACCACATCTCCAGTTTCTAATTCTCTTATTTTAACTATTGGAATAAGACCGGTGGCTGGATTTCCATATCTATTGAAGTAAACAGTCACCCACATATTATGGCTCCAGTAAATAAATTGTACCTCTATACATTTCGAAAGACCCATATCCCTTCATAGTAGAATCATTTTCTGGATTGGCTATAATCGCGCTAATATACCAACCTGTTGGAGTAGGATCTATCTGACACCCTTCAGCATTTAACTCATCCCCCATAGGACAGCTACTATACATATGCTGCTTATTCACATAGCAAGCAAAAAATACATTCTTCGTAGCATAAGCATACATAAGATTTCCTGACAAACCTAAAGCGGAAGCTGGAATACTACCATAGGGATTAGGATAATAAGATCCAGAAGGAATCACTATGTACATTGACGCATAAGCTCCCCATGGTGCATCAAAGAAAAACAGCGTACCATCTTTAAGATACGTATCTTCAAAAAACTGCAAATGTATAATTTTAGCTTTTAAACCACTAGCGACTGGCACTGGATTTTCAAAATCATTTGGATCGTATAAATCATCGTCATTAGAAAAATCCCACACTAATTCTTTACCCTCACCCAATCTATAACTTACCATGTCATCTCCACAGGAAGTAAAATAAGTTTGAGTGTCTAAAGGACGAGTATCAGCACGGATAATTTCTCTGCCATCATGCGTAATGGGATTCAAATGTTTATAAAGGGATACATATCTAAGACTTTCACTACTATCCAAATCCCTATCTCCGCTATTTATTACTAGATTTCCACTAGATATATGCAAAATCAGATCATCAGATCTAGCCAATTCCATGCTAGAAAAATATTCCAACAAGTTAATTGTACCAGAAGCCATCAAGTTAAAATTATGCAAATCTTCAAAAATCAAGGGCTGATCAGTAGTATTTCTAGCTATTACAGTGTACATTATATATCATACCTCCACGAAAATTCTATACGACAGACAGTATTCTTAACAAAAGCTCCAGCACCAATATATACCTGCAATTCATCCATAGCTGACACGTCAATATCTAAATAAGCGTTTGTATACAGACCGTTAACATATTGAAAATTCAACACTACAACCCCATTCACTCTAACAGTAAATAACTTAGACATATCTCCCTGCTTACTTCTACAGATAATACCAGTCACTGTGGCATTACGTCTAAAAGTATATACGTCTTCCACATCATCCAAGTCACCTAAAACAGGTAGATACATTCCATAAGAAGCGTTTTTTCTGGCAAATTCAAACACGTCTTTAGAAGCCGAGAGCCACTTACCTCTTTCATCATCGTAGTTAAAAATTATACCGCTAGATGGGTCCATCCATACACGATCGTCTGGTCTAGGGGCAGAATCCAAAGATACATCAGTTCTTAAATGCGGTGTAAAAGTTCCCTTACCCATTAAATTACCTCCCTTTCACAATTAAAAGAAAGTATGAATAGGATTGCGTCATTAACCATAGTGTCAACAGCATCAGTACAGTTTCTATAAATTCTAAATGGCACCGTTTTTCCCCGCGCCAAAGGATTATTAGAATCATTATAACTCATCGATAAAGTAGCCTCCATAAACATGTCAGCTTCAGCATCAGTCGGAAGAGAATGGTTTAATGCTATGGTGGTAGTAACCTTATCTCCTATCTTGTCTAAATTACTATACGTTTGATAGTCCAACGCCCATCTACATACTTTGGCACCAGTCTGTGAATAGTCGTTAAAATAATACACTTTCACAACAATGTTCGTGTTATCTTTCCATTTAGAAGGTACTTCAAAGCTACCATACATGGATTCTTCAGTAGTGTCATCAAAAGCCAAACCAGTCACCGGATTACCGGAAGAAGTGGTTTTTGCTGGTGATGGCAGCGCTCCATCAGTCAAATCCGCAGGACTAAATCTAATAACAAAGGAATCTTCGGGGGTAAATTTTTCTATGTCACTTGTTTCTGCGCCGGATGAAAAATCCAAAACCATCCTACCATAATCCACATAACGATAGTATTTATCAGTGTCGCCTACGTCGGCCTGAATAGACGGAGATGCAACCCACTCTCTCCCCAATCCTTCAGTTCTTGGACGAGCCCACATAGTAACCATAGCAGATCCAGCACCATAACTAGTATCAGAAGAACCATGCGCATCCAAATTCCACATAGTAGCCGAAACAAAACTGAAATTGAATAAAGACTGACCACTAGAATTACTATTATTTATTATACTTACCGCAGCTAAATGAATTCCATAAGTATATCTGTGACTGTCTGCTTTTACAGCACGAGCCGCCCAATCCGATTTTGACTCGTATCCTCCTACATAACTGGTAGTGTTTACTGGAAAACTTTCTAGCAGATACCAATCGTCGGAAGTCAAATTAGATGCTTCCAAATTAGGGTTATAAGTCGAGTTTGGATAAGATGGATCATTAGCTATTCCTATAATATGATCCATGTTCCAACAATTCACAAAACAAATGTTAGCATAAGTTTTATTATGCACGTAGTTAATTCTTTCATTCAAACCAGATCTAGTAGTGCCATAATCGTATCCAGCTTCATCAATGAAAATACCATTAACATGTAAATTATTCCACTGATCTACTTTGGTTTCGAAATTTTCTAGACTTTGATTAGCGGTAACATACCCAAATATTTTAGAGTTATTGTTTAGCGCCTGAATTCTAGGAATTATCACTTGAGTATTGGCATAATCTCCGTGAGCTGGATTTTGAATACCATCTCCAAAAACCAAAATCGGATATCTTGCCATATCTTGCGCTACTTTTTCATTGGTCCACTGATTAGTTCCATAATTAAACGAATTAAGCCATCCATAATAAATCAATAAATCCATAGGGCTAGGATAAGTCCAACTTTTTATGTAACGAGTATACCATCCAGTAGCACTCATAGCATCTTCGATAGTGGCTACTCGATTTGTCACTGCCGGAACTGAACCACTGACTCCTAACAAAGGGATATGACCTTCGACAAAAAGAGGATTCTCAACATCGTTATACATGTCTCTTCGCAGAATAAATAC
>Ga0209492_1000194_pt1 | contig 19871 bp, 18 predicted proteins | sample PPLLak12cMay2015_FD_187253 | JGI IMG/M metagenome (GOLD analysis project Ga0209492, IMG submission 187253) | Freshwater sediment microbial communities from Prairie Pothole Lake near Jamestown, North Dakota, USA - PPLs Lake P7 Core (1) Depth... | ecosystem: Environmental > Aquatic > Freshwater >... | reverse complement strand
TACTATTGCTCCAGCAGGTCCAAAAAAATAATTAGAAAGAGTGGGCACCAATCCCTGTCTAATAAGTTTTGTACTCCACTTAGATTCTTTTGCAGGAGTAGAAGATTTTACAGATTTCTTTTTTACTGCAGCAACTTGCTTTGGCTTTACTGAAGTTGTTTTTTTAGTTTCTGGCATTACTTATAAGAAATTTGAGAAGGTGCTACAAGGAATTGACTAACTAAATGTATCTCTGAATTGTTGTCTAATATATGTCTTATTTTTAAATCTTTAGCTCTAAAAGTTTCTTTTCTAAATGTTCTAGTTCCATAATCCATATTAGCCTGATTCACCACCTTATCTATAGAAAGAGATTCACAAGTTCTGACAAACAATGGAGATGCTTTATCTTTTACTAAAGACCAGAATGTATTGTACTGATAGAAGTTATCACTCTTAGTGTAGGTGATAGTTTTACTTTCTGTATTATACTTAGGGTATTGTAAGTATCCACTTAAGTTATTAATAGGCTTAGGCACAAGTTCTAGTATTCCAGAACTCTGTTGCCCATTGTATACCACAGCTTTATTGAACCATGCATTATCTATTTCTATCTTATCACACTCATCTGCAACAAAATCTGTATCAGAAATATATTTATACACTCTAGTGTAGTCTTTTACATTCTGCAAGATTTCATCATAGTATTGATAAGCAAAAGGATACTCTATAATATAAGGTTCTGTATTGCCATAGAAAGTATTGTATATACTAAGATTTCTTAGATGTCTCCATACACATGCATTTCTAGTAGGAACATATTTTGTACTAGCAATCTCACTAGGATAAGTGGTGCCAATACTAAAGTTACGTTTAGTTTTACATTTCCCTATAGACTCTATAACAATAATTTCAACAGAGTCCTCTACTAAATAAGCTTTACCAGCAATCAATTCATTTCTAGATACAGAAGCATCATATATAGTATCCACACCATTTGATATTACAAATGGTCCAGCTCCTATTGAACTGCTTTTTAATTTTATATATATAGTCTTTGCCATCTGTTATAAATTAAGTTCCACAATCAAGGCCAGTATTTGACCCAACTACTCCTGTTCCTATATTTAAATTATACACTATTCCTGTACCAATAAAGTCTACATATATATAACCTGATACAACACTTGTTAATCCTAAATCAAAATATAAAGTTATACCTTCTGTAAACTCAGGGCTTAATGAATATACTGTTGTAAATGGTTGAAAACATACATTTGATAATGATGTTTCATCTAGTCGCACGTTATAAGTATAAACAGTAGGGGCTTCTGTAGTTGTAGTAGTTGTAGTAGTTATCAACAACGCATCTCCTTCTAAACCACAATCAATAGCTACTGTAGTAGTTGTTGTTGTAGTTGTAGGCTCAGTTGTAGTTGTAGTCGTAGTCGTAGTAGGTTCTGCAGTGGTAGTTGTAGTTGTAGTCGTAGGCTCTAGAGTAGTAGTAGTAGTAGTTGTGCTACTAGTACTGGATGTTGTAGTACTTGTAGATGTACTTGTACTACTGCTTGAGGTAGTTGTTGTCACTTCTCCACAAGGATATTCTGAAATTATTTCAACTGATCCTATAGTTGTTGTAAACCCACTTCCATCTGTACATATACTGAAAGTTCCTGTAAATGTAATTGTAGAATAGGTATTTTCACAATTAAACCATTCTATTGAAGAACTCTCTGCTGCAAATAAATCATAACCTATACATCCACTAATTAGTGTAGTGGTGGTTGTAGTAGTTGTAGGCTCAGCTGTTGTAGTGGTTGTTGTTGTGGTTGGTTCTGCAGTGGTCGTGGTTGTAGTGGTTGTTGGTTCTGCTGTTGTAGTTGTGGTCGTAGTAGAACTAGTTGAAGATGTTGTAGTTGTTGTAGAACTACTTGAAGATGTAGTTGTTGTGGTGGTTGGTGTAGCAGTAGTGGTAGTAGTAGTAGTGGTTATTTCTAACGCATTTCCTTCTAAAGCACAGTCATACACTCTAGCATTCCCTTCTAAAACACAATCAATAATCCTTGTTGTTGTTGTTGTAGTTGTAGGTTCTGGACCTATCTCAGCTACAATTGCATCAATTAACCCACAACAATCATTCAATCCTGAATAGAAGAAATTACTTTCTCCTATATACCAATTAGGTAAATAACTATGAAATGAAATCCAACTCTTTGTATTAAAGTTAAAAGATATAGACCAAGATTTATTACAGAAGTAATCAAGATCTGTAAGATACACTTCAGTTAATATTTCTTCTTGATTTATTATTTCTTTTAAATAATACTTCTGATCTATATTATCATATATAATATCTTTAGTCTTTGGAATGTAATCCAGTTTTGTAATAATTATTCTATCATACTTACTATCAAATACACCATGTAATCCTACACCAGTGAAATGATTATCTGTATCCACTTCTGGGAAGTATTTTAATATTTCAAAAGCCAAATGATCTGTAAACCATCTATTCATACCAGAACCATATCCAGATAAATCTGTAGCTTGATTACCAGCAATTAAGAACACTTGTCCTCTCTTAGCATCTATTGTTATTTGACCTTGTGGGATCTTTAATAACATCTTATTTTGAGATCCTACATATCCAAGATCTGTTTCTGCAAAGTCTATTGCAGGAGCTGAGGCAAATAATTGATCATTGCCAATATATGCAGCTTTAGGATTACTTGTATCAATAGTAAGAAGAGTGTTATAAAGTAAACTCTTATTTTCAAATCTAGCAAGAACAGCTTTATTCTCTATACCATCTAAGGAAACTAAATCTCCATAGTTTTGAGGAAAATCAAAATAAGAAACTGCTCTTTATATTAACCAGTTATTCACTTCATTACCTGCATCTGTAATTTGAGATTCAGAATATATCGCTCTAAAAGGAAATACTGTTTTACAAAGTTCAGGAGTCCAGTTAATAGGAAGATGACTAAAGAAGTTTTCTCTATTTTGTTTAGAATAAGTAGTGTTGTAGTAGTATGTATTATCCTGAGCTATAGACACATTACTTTCTTGAACCCAATCATCAGGAATATTTGTACTAACATGTGGCCAGAAGTCTCCTTCTTTATTATTAAATGCTTGACGTAAGTCTACATTATATCCTGATTCACAATAGAAATAAGGAATACCATAAGCAAACAAATACATCTTACCATCATAATAAGTTCTTCCTGGACTAGTCTCAGGAGTTTGAGAATTAGGACAATCTAAATTATGGGCCTTAAAAGATATAAAATTTATTAATGTTATGTCATCTACACTAGCATTACTTAACACAGATCTACCAGAATACCAGTATTTAGGATAAGCCAGATTTCCTATTTCATCATAGTATATATCAGAATCATCAGGAGCTCCCACTCTATTATCTATAAAGAAAGGAAGCTTTGTTTTAAATGCAAACTTATTAATAAATGTATCTCCTCCAAATACAGTTCCATAAACAGGAGATGTAATAGGAGTGATGTCTCTTTGGAATCCTGTATCTATTGTTTCATAAGAATAGATTTGTCCCCATTGATTTGGAAATTGATTCTTTAAAGAAGCATAATAAGACACTACATCAATTTTGCTTATTTCCTCTGGCTTACTACAATCTTTTTCAGAAAGTATATATCTAGAATTATCTGTAACATTGGATATTCCACTAGGAGCTATTGAAGGAGTTTTGTCTGGAAAAGGTAAAGGAGGTCTATCTTCTGTTGTCTTTAAAAATACAGAAGATTCTCTTTGCCAATTATTAATATTTTTATTATCTCCAACACTTTGTACTCCTGGAATAAGATATTGTTTAATGTCAAGCTCTCTTTGTTTGATACCCAGCACTCCAGAAGCATCTGTAGCAGCATTATTAATTTCAGCACCATAGTCATAGCTTCCTATAGAATTAAATGAATAAGCATAGTTACGTCTAGTAATTCCATTAATATAAATGGTTAAGTAAGCTTGATATGCTGCAAATAATACAGAAGCATCTAAAGGACTTGTGATCTTAGCAATATTAGTAGCACTCTTTAAAGCATCTTGTTGAGCTTCTTTAGATATCATCCTAAATAAAGCATTCTTTTTCACTTGAACAAAGTGAGCTCTTCCTGCTCCAAACATTACACTCTCTAACTTAAGAATGGATCCTAAAAAAGGTTGACCAAAAGAAGTTTCTGGGGAGTTAAATACCTGTCTGTATTTAGAAGCATCTGTAGTAAATCCTTTTAAATTACTAGGTACACAAATATCATATCCTACTTCTTCTAATACTGTAATAGTAAAGTTAGTATCTCCTTCAATAAATTCAGGAGGAACTAAAGAATTATATACACTTGGTCCTGTCATACCCACTCTAGTTTTATTAGGAGGTTGTGTACAACAAGGTTGAGGAATAGTTTGGTTGACACAAAAGTCACATACAGATGCATAAGGTGCAGGATCTCCACAAGCTCCAGTAGCATTTATTGTAGGAAAGTGAATATAGAAATCTGCAGAAAAACTTCCTTCATTAGGAGTTATAAGATATCTTTTATATGTATTAGCTTGAAAACATCCTGTTCCACTTGTAATTCTAGGAGAAGGAAAATCTAAACAACAAAAAGTTAATTGTTCTCCTACTGTAGTAGATTCTTTAGTTACAATTGTATTTGTGTAACAATCAATATACTCTACTATAAAAGCTCCTCCTATAGGCACAGTATTAACTGTAACTGTAAAGTTTCTACATACAGAAGTAGTTGCTTCTCTAGAGTTAGCAGTGTATGCATTATTTTGTGCTAATAAAAAAGGATCTTCAGATAGATCATTATAAGGATAGTTAGGATAGTAATATTCTGTTCCTTCTCTATTATAAAGACCTACGTTTCTTAAAATACCTTTAGCAACAATAGACTTGTTTGTAGACCTATCCCCCCTAACAATTTTAAATCCTTCAATATTATCTTTTTCAGCTTGAGAAAGATTTGAGAATCCAATTAATGCAGCTATTTGTGAAAGATCCACCTTCACTCCTATTGGTAAAACAGCATCTTGCTGTACAACCATAGCACTTGCAGATGTAAATAAAGCAGACTCGTATATAGGACTAACAAGGACATCTGGAAACTTATGATGTCTAATAGGAGTGTTAGCTAAGTTTCCCCAAATTAATTCATTACAGGGATATACATCTGTAGATTCCCAATACGCAAATTGACCATATTGATAGTTTCCCTTGTAATCAGGAGAGTTTGAGTATTCTGGAGAAATTCCTTCTACAGTAGCACTGTTGTATATTTTCCACCAAGGACTAGTTCCTGTACTAGGATCTGGTTCTCCAATAAAATCATTATTAGTGGGAGAAACAGGGTATAAGTCATTTGCATTAGCTGATCTTCCAGGAATGTGAAATCCATCAGTTTGTTTTCCATTCTTTAACAAGAATACAATTTCAAAGGCATACACCTCATCTCTCATATACCCACGTAGATTGGTTGCATTTAATTCATCAGCATAGTTTTCTGTATTAGGAATTCTATATGATTGCCACTGAAGTGTGATGTTGTTAGCTATCCCTTGATAGTTAACTTTATCTATAGAAGTAAGTTGGTCCCATACAAGAACATCTCTAACCATTGTAAGATCTTGAGCAATATCATAGTAAGGATATTTTTCAAAGATGTCTAATACAGTGAGACGTATTTGTTCTTGATTTTGACCAGTGTACGTTAACACTGTTGAGCCTTCATCAATAAAGTATGTACCAACTAATTCTACAGATGTAATTGCATTAATAGTTTTTATAACAGCTAAGTTATAATATTGCCACTGCCCTGTTACATCTAGATTAGATATAGTTAGTTCAATAGATCTACCTACTTGATAATTAAAATTAAGAGTGGTAAGCTGAGGATCTGCAATAGGAGTGGGATTAGTTACAGAATAATAAGAGGAATATCCATACCCATTAGCATCAGAATATTGTATAGCAAACTGATAAGTTCCTGCTGTAAGATCTCCTGCACTTATAACATTAGTCACTCTTAACTCAGGAATAGAAAAATTAGGTTGTATCAGTAATTGATTACAATCTAACTCTGTAGTATAATTAGGGTCACAAGCATTTGAAGAAAATGTCTGTATATAAGGAATGTTTTCAATATCTAAATATCTTCTTGGATTAAATCCATCTGTCCAATATATTTCTGTTGTACAGTTTGTTATCTTATGTACTACTTTGTGAATTGGGTGATTGATATTAAAATTTAAACACTTAGCACCTACAAGTTTATGATAAGCACAATCATTATTGTTCATGTATCCTATCTCAGAATCTTCTGTTTCAGGATTTACAAGAAAGAATATGTGTTTATTTTTTTCAAAAATAGCATGAGTACCAATAAGTTGATATCCTTCAGGAAAATTAAAGCACAGTTCATTGCCTGGCTCATTCTGATAGTTTACAGAATTAGAGTCAAAGTTTTCAACAGATGCATTTAATGCATAAGTTAAACTACCTTTAGAAATCTGATTTACAGTTTGATCTAAGTTTAGGCCAGCTGTTGCAGTATTAAATCCTAAATTAATATTATTTTGAGTATTACTACTGTCTTGAGATCTATCTAATTCTTCAGCCATTGTTATTAGTTATTACGTCTTCTACCATACCTATCAGAGGCATTAGGAAGTCCATACATATTAAACCTATTTAGATCATTCTTGATTCTTCTCTGCTTAGTCCAAGCATCTTGTTTCTTGATCTCAATGTCTGCCATTATAAATGCTTCATCATGAAGTTGCTTATAGTATAACATCTTTTGTTGTATTTGATTAAATGTTTCATCATTGATTTGATTAGACAAAGTTTCAAATACTTTATACTTTATAAATGCTTCTACAAATTCTCTAATACGATAGTTATCAGGAATCATTTGATTACCTCCATTATCATATTCTGTAGCATACATAATTAAGTGTACTATTCCATTTCTAAAATTAGTAACAAATTTGTTATCTCTAACATCAAAAGAATCATAGCTTGCAGATCCTGGAGTAAACTCCCTCGCATTGCTCCATGATTGGTTGTATTCTAAGCTACAGTTTTGTTTTGCAGAAATATTTCCTGGCTTTAATAAATATTCTTTTTTATATCCTCGCTCAATAGAGGTATTAGTCTTGTAGACAGCTTGAATTAATTCAGGCATACATGTACCCTCACACTGAGGATTGTAGCACGTAGGACTATTGCAGGGTTGACCCCCAACAGTTAGGGGAGCCACTTGTATAGTAGTGATGGATGCTGCTTGTGAATAAAAAGAATTTGCACTTTGGTAAGGGGTCAAAGGAATTTCTGAACACATCCATGCTTCTCTAACAGCAAAAAAGTTATCAGGAAGTCTCACCTCAAAGTCACATATCTCTAATGCTTGTTCAGCAATAACATAAGAAGATCTTCCTAACTTTCTTAGGCACTTATCTAAGTAGGTTGGAAACAATAAGTCATCTACAGCACCTGTATCAAAGTAGCTTTTTAATTCTTCTTTGATAGTAGCATAAACTGGTTCAGGGGAAACAAAATTGTATTTGTAGTAGTAACTCATATTCTTAAATTATTTTTTCCATTCTTGATATAGATATTGATACTTATCTTCAATCTTTAGAAAGTGTGAGAGTAGTCTTGATGTAGATCTGGTAGGTTTAAAGTACCAAAGTTCTAAGTGTTTAAATCTAGCTGTGTCTTTGAACCACATCCAGCCAAAGAAATATCCTTCTGTATGATAGTTGAAGTTATAAATAACTTTTCCTTTTTCTTTAGTCTTTTGCCAATCTATAGGAAGATTAACAAATTCTTTACCATTTATTCCTTTAATCTTTTTTCTTTTCTTTTTATTGATAGAGAATTCTCCAAATCCAAAAGGAAGCTTAGCTCTCTCTCCTGTTTCTAGAATGTATTCTTTATATGATTCATTAAAGGAATAAACTATATTCTTCCATTCTTCAAAGGATAGTTTTATAGAAGAATGTTTTTTACAGAAATTGTTGTAGTTATCTTTACTTGAACTTCTCCAATCTGTTTTGGTTCTCATATTTATTATCTTGTAGGAGGTACATTTGGAGCTTGTCCATCTAACCCATCATCTGTAATATCAGTCTTTAATTGGAAATAAGTAGAAAGAAGCTTTTGTGAAACTAGATCTAGCACTTGTTTTTCTAAATATCCTGGAAGAGAAAATGGTTTATCTAATGGGTTCATGCACCAGTCTTCATTAGTTGGTCCACAACCTCCACAACCAGATTCAGGATACATAACTTCATTAGGTACTTCTTGTTCAAAACAAGCAGCAAGTCTAATTGCTTGAAGCATTGGATTACTTATGTATAGATAATCATTTAATATCCAATAATATTCCTGATTCTTTATAACAGGAAGTTTTATCAAATTTGTATATCTATTTATAGTAATCTCTTTTAACTTAGTTCCTGTGCCTCCCATAGCATTAATAGAATACACTCCTTGAATTAAGTATTGATAATTACCTTCTGATATACGAGGAATCTTAAACTTAGTTCTTGCTACAGAACAAGGATCTTGGTAGTCACAACATTCAGAAATAGGAACCTCTATCATTTCTAAACAAGGGATAGTAGTAAATAAAGTACTAGTAGCCCAGAGCTTTCTAAGATTAGTCTCTCTCTTGATCAATAAAATACTATTGTTCCTCACCTCAGAAGCAATAGCACGATCTGTGATAAGACTGTCTGTAGACAAAATCTTATGCATTGAACGTATATCTGAAACTAATTTTCTTAATGTTGACATGTTATTTATAATCTAAATTCAAATTCTGAAATCTTTCCAGAATCTTTATCATATACTAAAGCAAGAGCTGCTCTAACGCTATGAACATAATTGTTATCTAGATGCCATCTATCTGTACCAGAAAGACTAGGCATTTGTTGTATTCTCACTCCCTTCACTTCTTTAGCCATGTAATGATGCTTATCTCCTGTATGCACTTCTCTATAAGTAGCATTACCAAATTCTTGGCTGTATTCAGGATGAGTTGCAAACAATAAAGGAAGATCTTCTATTTTACAATTACCATGGTGATAACCAATAAAAGTTTTACCTAATACAACAGCTTTTATTACACTATGCTCTCTACTAAAATAAATATTAGGATCTGCAGCAAAGTAAACTTCTAAAGCATGTGCTAGGTAATAAGACTTAGTTCTATCATGATTACCTTGAACTAATACAACAATCACTTTATTACAAGCTTTTTTCATCATCTCAATTGTCTTAACAAGTAGAGAGAATCCCATTTCATATTCATCAGAATAACTAACAATGGTATCTTGAGGAGTACCATTAGTTGTTTGGTGTTGATAGTTGTCTGTATGGAAAAAATCGTTTGATATTGGAAACACTATTGTATTAATATTATACACTGCTTTTACATCATATACTAAAGATGTAGCTGCTGTAAAATATCTTTTACATCTTGTAGCTGGGGAATTATCTCCATCAACATGTCTCTTAGCTAAATGATAATCAGATAAAGAAACTTCAACATCAACTGTTCTATTATTAGAATTGAGTTCAGGTTGTTTTTGTTCTTTGTAATTAGACTTATAATTTTGTAAAAACTTTGCAAAGTCTTCAGGAGAATAATCTTTAGGTTGTTTTAATGAACAAAATACTGAAGAACTAAACTTTCCTGAAGGTATTAACTTAGACCAGTATCTGCTAATAACATATTTGTCTAGATTAACTTTATGTGCTTTAGCTAATTCAATATCATCTTTAGGGTCAAAGTCAAGTATAACTGTGCTTTCTATTGTTCCTTTTTCATTATTTACTTTCTTTATACTAGACTGAGAATGAGGGATATTTTTATCTGGATATAATTCTTTGAGTAATTCTTCTACTCTACTTTCACTAATTCCAAGTTTTTGTGCGTAAAAACTTTTACTTTTTTTCCATTTCATCAATAATTGTAATTGATGTAAAAGGGACTGGCTTTCAGACATATATAGTCGAGTTTAGTTAAAATTTTAGTAAAGATACAAAATAGTTTTTTAAAATACCAAATAATTTAAACTAAGTAGGTTATTAGGTATAATCAAACTAGTTATAAAACAAAAAACTCCTAGAGATGTAACATCCCTAGGAGACCCTGTAAAACCAACAAAACAGGATTTTAATAATTATGCTACACAGGCCACAACATTTGTTATTGCCCCAGTAGTGTTATTATACTCTCCTCTATAAAAAATAGGAGGTGCATCAGTAGATAATACAAACAATATAAAATATCCTGTAGGTATACTAGGATTAATATATGGATCAGATAAAGGACTACCATTATTATAGAATAAAGTTACACCTAATGGTGTTGTAGATGCTGCCCATTTAGATACTTCTGACAATGTTACATATGTATTTATTTGATCACATGCATCCCCTGTTGATTCAGCATATCCATAAAGTTGGTATTGCGTTCCTTCAATTGGAGCAACAGAAGTGGTAGTAGTAGTTGTACTAGTGCTAGTAGATGTACTAGTACTTGTGCTAGACGTAGTGGTAGTTGTAATTCCTGATATAGGAAAATCTACATAGTTAGTACAAGCAGAGTTAGACTGAACTCTAATTATTGTAGAACCATCTGGAACTACTACACTTGTGTATCCAGCCTCTAAAGCTGCTTTTGATACAGAAACTTCAAAGGGGGCTAAATATCCATCTGCATCAGAATAAAGACTAAAAGGTCCTGTGTCTGCACCTGCAAGTGTAAGGGTTATTAGTACTGTCATATTAGATGTCATATTATTGGTTTATAAAATAGTAGTGGTAGTAGTAGTTGTAATAGGACAAGAAGATACCAGTTGACAAAAATAAGCTTTTAGTACTGGGTTTTCTTCTATAGCAACAATGATGTGAGAAATAAACGCATCAGAGCACATTCTATCATCAATCTTCTGTAATGCTATTTCTAGATTATCTTGAGATTGAATTCCTGTACATGCTAAGTTTGGTCCATTATATATAATCTTGTCACTTGTAAGACATAAAGAATTATTATAACCCCCTCCACATGAAAATGGATAAGCAATTCTATAAGCATTATAACAAGGCATTCCTGGTAAACAAGACATATGATTTAAGTATTAAGGTAAGTATATAATGTAATAAGTAGCCCAAACAGGTTGAATGTTAGTATGAGATTGACCTCCTCCAGCACTTTGATTTGTTACTTGTACAGTAATATTTGTAATAGCAGAAGACGTAGTAGCTGTTTTTGCAAAATCTAAAAATGCAGTACCAGTAGTTCCTCTTTGGTAATCAATGCCAGATACAGTAGTATAAGTATGAGTATGCCCTGGGTCAGTTATAGCAACTGTATTAAGATGTGTATGTGCTGGAATTTGTGGTGTAGTTAATGTAACTGTATTCACACCAGCAACAGAGTTTAAAGAATAGTTAGGATTACCTGCAACTGCTGGATCCACCACTACACTCATAGCTCCCCCAGGAACTCCTGCTATAGCACCTACACCCACTCTTCCTCTTTTATCAGGAGTACCATTTGATCCATTACATAAGTAGATTTTATCCCAACCTAATCCTGCTAATCCAGCTCCACCAGCATCAAAATTAGATAATGGACCATAGTATTCTACAGCAGTGTAAGGAACCATCTTTGCACTTTGTTGTGTTGTAGGAGATACACTATCTAAATAGGCTTGGATTAAATCATTTAAATCTGCAAGCTTTACATAGTTAGTGTCTACATCTAATGCAAGGGCTACTAAAGCAGCATCCACTTCACAAAGTTTTGTAATAGTAGCTTGAAGGATATCATGTGTACCACTATCTGCAACTACACCATCTAAACAATCTACAGTGTAATCAGCTTCTATGTCTAAGACTTGAGCAGCTATAACATCTATTTGTGTTTGTAAATCACAGGTGGCTTTAATCAAAGCTGTAAATAAATCTAAAGCTGTAATCTCTTCTGGCACTTCTAAATATTCTGCAACTAAATCACAGATTACTGAAGGTTCTATATCAAGTATAATTCCTGTTCCATCTAATGCAGATTGTAGATACGTAATAATAGCATCTTCTACAAAGGATAAAGTATCCCCATTAGAAATACCAAATTGAGGAATATCAATTCCTGTATACCTAACACATTTATCTGAGACTATTTCAGCACAGCCATTAAAACAATTTGAGCAGTTATTCATTATTTATATTTTAAAAGTTTTATTCTACTAGCTATCATTGCTACAGTGTATCCAGGGGCATAATTCTCATTACAAAATTTATACTCTAGTATTCTTTTGTAATTAAGAAGATCAATCATAGCTCCTGCAGGCACTGGTTGATTCAATGAATATATAAGGTTGTTATATAAATTACTGGAAAGCTCTTTGAGCTTACAGTTTATGTCATTTAGTAATGCAGGTATAGTTGTGCATTCTGGACAATTAGTTAATCTAGGAGTTAACATAATTTATAATTTGTTTAAGTTTTGCACCAGCAGCTGCACACATTGCACACAGACCATTTTTTAATTGGCATCCACAACCAAATGTGGCTTTACATCCTCTACAAGTAGCCATATTATACGAAGTTTAATAAGTAATTATTACCTGAACAATAGCAATTATTTCTAATGAAATTATTTAACATCTTATCAGCCTGAGCATAAAGTTTATTAGATTCATCTATAGCACAATTATTAGCAGCAGCAAGAGATCCCTGTATAAAGAAATATATACTTGTTAGATCTACTTTCTGTTGTGTCTTAATAGCTCTATCACATTCCATCATATCCAACTTCATAAATGCTTCATCAAACTTCTCTTGTATCTTATCTATTCTCATTATAGTTTTTTCTACAAAGTTTAAATAGGCAGGAGCAATAGAATATCTAAGAGTGTACACTCCATCTGGAATAGGCAATAGTGGCTCCCCAAGAAGTGTTAAACCTAAAGATGCTGAAGTAAAAACATTAAAATCATTTACAACAAAGGGAAGTACTACTTTTCCAAAAGAAGGAACATCAATCTCAATAGTAGGAGAAGTTACAACAGGAGGATCTGTAGGATAGGTTGATGCATCTGCAATTCCTATAGTTAATGTACTATAGGTAGGTATTACTAATATATCTAAGTTTAATGCTGGCATATTGATTTTAAATAAATATGCCAGAGGATCTGAGATTTAATCCTCTCACCTCTGGCATAGGTTTGGTATTATACAACTATTGTTTTGATTAAGGAATCAAAGTTGAAGTAGTTGTAGTTGTAGAAGGAGCCTCAGTAGATGTAGTGGTTGTAGTTGTGATACAAGTGCTATCACTAGCAACTGCACCAAGACCTGCAACTAACACTGCTTCAATAGCAGCACCAATTCCACTTACATCTGAGTTAGGAGCAGCAATGATCACCATAGAATCTTCCATGATATAATCACCCCACTGGTAAGCAGACTTGTTATACTCATTAAACTTAATGTAATAAGTGTCATAAGTAACACCTTGAGATACCCAAGACTCGAAGTTCTCGTTGTATCCAGCCATTCTGTAAAGATGCTTTAAGTAACCTGCTTGGTAGCTGTAGTAGTTTTTCTCTAATTGAGCAATCTCAGCAGAACCACCATAAGGATAAGAAGAACGTTGTACAATTACAGCATCAGCAACAATATCACAATTATCAGCAACAATAAAGTCAGCAGTAGTAGCTGGACCATTGAAGATAAATGTTCTAAAGTACATTCTATCATATTCGTAAGGGAAAGCAGCAACATCACATGGCTGACCATATACAGTTAGAGGTTTTCCAGTAATACGAAGGATAGCATTTGCATCATCACCAACACGCTCAAAAGTGTAGAAAGTGTTGAAACTAATGTTGTCAGGATTATTTCCTGGAGCTTGTTGTCTAAGCTTAATGATAAACTGATCAATCAAAGCAGGAACATCAACAGTTGTACAAGGATCACCACCACAGTCACAGCAAGGAGCTTGAACAGTTACTGAACGAGTGAAACCATTGAAATACAATGTGTCAATGTAGCTAGAGTGAGCACGAAGGGTTAATGTAACAACATCACCACACTGTACGTTAAAATTAGCAACATCTGTAATTTGATTTGCAGCAGTAGGGCAACCATTTACTTTGTACCATTCTGTTACATTAGAACTACATCCAGCTCCAGAAGGACAACCCTTAATCTTATCAGATCTTTTTGAACCTAATAGATAAGTGTTAACTCTACCTTGAGCAACGTAAAAATAAGGAGAAGCAGCAATATTAGCAGCTGTTGCTAAAGTATAGTCACTTCTAAAAATACCAACTTGACCTGCAGTGAGGTCTTGGGTTGAACCAGAGCTAGGAAGAGCAGTCTGTCCTACTGGCACCACGAATAACGTGGTTAATGAAAAATCAGCCATTTTTTATATTAATTTAATTGTTAAAATTCTTATTCATTTGTTTGAATCCTGTATGTTGCACTTTGTACAGCAGATTGATTCTCAGTGTACATTGCTAGATTCTGCACTGTTAAATCTAAAAGTTCATCTTCTAGATAAGATTCTAGTTCACAATTTCTATCTACAGAAGCAATATTATCAAATCCTATATATCCTGCTTTATCAATGTAGTCAGGATATCTCATATAAGATATGTATAGATCTGTAGGGATAAATGTTCCATCTGTAAATACAGATATTTCGTCAGAAGATATGGAGTTAAATGTTTCTTGATATTCAAAAGAAGGTTTATAATGTTCATTGTTTATAATGAACTGTATATCTCCATGTTTAGCAAGATCTCTATTGATCCATATTTTTCTACCTTTACATCTACCCTTATCTGCAAGTATATAACTATCTATATAGAACATATACTTTGGTAGTAAAACATCAATGGAGGTTGTCCATTGATTAATTTCTTTATTAGTTTCTGTTAAATTTAAAGGTTGATGGTTGTACTGTATTACTAGTCTCTGGAGATCTTCATATCGTTTCTTGAACGAATCCATTCCCATACCACTAGCTACACTAAAACCATCAACCTTTTGTTTTATAAGTTTTATCTGAGCTTCATTTAAAGCTAAGATTTTGTCCTCAAGATTGATTTGTTGATGATCATTCGTAGATAGTTTATTTAATCTTTGATCTATTTTATATAATAAACTATCTACTGGTATCATACAGATGCTAATTTTTTGCTTTTAACTTTTTGTTCAAGAGTGATTAACTCATCTTGGTTGTCATCATCAACAAGGAATTTAACTAAATCTTCTTCATCCTTTGCAATTTCAAACTCCCCTTCGTACACTTTACCATTTGGTTTTACTCTGTATACAGAATGAGTAACAGCTTGTTTAACTAAATCTTTAATATGGAGCAAGTTTTCTTTCATGTCAGCAAATCTGCCAAACACTTCAACTGGATTTAATCCTAAGAATTTACCATTGCTAAACTCTGTTTGTTTAAGAACATTATCTACAAGGTTGTAAACCACTTCTTCTTTAGTATCATCTGTAACAGGTAATCCTAATAGACGAGCCACTTTTCTTTTCTTTTCAGGAGTCATTGAATCAAACTTAACAATAGCCTTGTTGATCAATTGCTTCTTCTTAAAGATGACAGCATTTTCAATTTCATCATCAGCTACATAGAACTGAGAGTCTGCTGGATATTCACCTCTTTCCCATGCTTGATAACTCGAAGCAATAGTTGGGTGAACACGTAACCATGAGAATGCTAATTCTTGAAAAGGATTTGTTAAATCAAAATAATTATCTCCATCTAATAACTTTACAGGTTTTACGTGCATCGTATCATCTGTAGATGTAGATAGACCATAATTCCAAAATGCTGAACGAGGACCTAAATCAATACTTCCTAATGCTTCTTCTAGTTTTATTTTAAGATTTTTCACTCTTTCAATTTCCAATTCTTTTTCAAGAGGATCTTGAATTCTTCTAATGTACGCAGCATTAACATCTAGTCCTGTTCTGTACTGACCATCAAGTTCTTTATAAGGATACTTGAATACGCCTGTTCCAGGAATTCTTGTCATACCTTGTGCAGCAAGGCCTCCTTGCATTGTCTGTAATTGAGAGTTGTTATAATCTCTTTTAAGTGTGGCGATTTTTCCTATCTTGCCCATATGTAGTTTAATTTATTTGGTTTTGTAAAAAGAACCAAGAGCTGTTCTTGTGGGAAGCAAATGATTACTGTTGCAGAGTGTTTCCATCGAAGGAAATGCAATGAGACATAGAATCTCAATCATCACTCTGAAAAGAGAAGATAGGCTCCCACAGGTGGGAGGATGTAAGGAGCCTATTTCTCAGAGAAAAGGTCCACTCTATTCGCCCTGTTCAAGCTGGGAAGGGGAGTGGACATGTTGTGTTATTAGAACTGAGGGATTTCTTCGATCAAGACTGTACGAGACAAATCTTCGATAAATACATCACAACGATCTTTCATCCAGATTTCGTATCCTGGGAATTTGTTAGCAGAGCTCATACCTTGAGATTTTGCAAATCCTAAGTGATGACGAGTTCCATCAATATAACCCCAAGTCATAGAAGGTGCACCCTTCATACGTACTTCACGAATGTTATTAATCATTGAACCATCAGACATTGGAGAAACATCAAATACCATAAATACAGGAGTTGATTTCTTGTTCTGTCCAAATTCAAGATTAGATTGTGGTAAGTCTAATTCTTTCAAGTGGATTAGTTCAACACGACCAGTCTCACGAGTTACCATTGCATCGAATGCAAAGTTGTAAGTGATGTGTTGTCCTTCACCTTGCATATATCTGTTACCAGAATCTGCCATGAATGTTAAGCCTGAATTTAAAGCATCAGTCTTAAGTGCTTGTTGGAATACGTCAAAGCCAGCTTCGTTAGTGTACATCTTTACACGTCTGTCTTTAACATCCACACGACGATAGAATAAATCTCCAAATACTGAACGAATCAAGTTTGCAGAGAATTCACCTCTATTGTATTGTACTAAGTTACCATTGTTACGCATTCTGTGATAAACACCAGCAGATGTACGCTTAACTTCTTGCTTAGAACCATTGGTCTTCACTGTTCCTGGCTTAGACCAAATCATACGCTTAACCTTAAGTTCTAGCATAGACTTACGCATCCAGAATTCAATGAATGGCTCCCACTTAACATCATTACGAGTTAATGGAAGTTGGTTACGTCTCTGTGGAGCATATACTAGAATATCTAGAGCTTTACCAGAAGCATCAACCATCATCTTGTCATCAGCCCACTCAGTGATTTTATGCTCATAACCATATGCAGAACCTAAAGATTCAAACATAGTTATTTGCTCACCTAAACGTGGAAGACCTAATAAATCTTGATCAAATTCACCAATTGCAGCATCAACTAATTCTAGTTCAATACCAGACTTTAGGAATGTAGAACCAACGAAATCTACTGTAGGATTATCAGTCACCAATGTGAAAGAATAAAGGTAACCCATATTCCAAGGCACAGGATCTTTGATTACGTAGAAACGTGGACCATATTGACGAGATCCTACAGAGATGATAGCGTTCTTAGAGAATTCATTAGTATCAAGTACTAAAGAAAATTCTTGACCATCAATACCTGGCTTACTCAACAATAATGTTGAATCTGGTACGTCAATAATTTTTGGGAACTTGTAAGGAACTTGAATCTGCCATTTCCAAGCATCACTATTATTATCAATGTAATAAGGTGTGCTCTTGTTGATCATGTCCAAGAAATCATTACTGTACAATGAGCTCTGGGTGTAAAGACTGATAATTTTTTTATCATAGTCTGCAGGCTCAGTTGAGTGAAAAGATTCTAAGTGATTAGAATCAGTTAGCTTACCAACAGCACGTTTGTCCATTGAAGCTACTCTCGCATAAGTAAAACCAGTTAAACCTGGGATTGTTTGAATTGCCATTTTTTATTATTTTAAATTATTGTTGATAAATTATAAAAACCATGAATCTGATTTTTCTGATTTGCTACCTTTGACAGAACTTTTCTGTACTTGTCTTGCCACTTCTCCAAATAGGTCATTTGACTTTTTAGTCACACCTGTCTTTTGGATTGTTGAAAGGGTTGGATCTTTTTCTAACATCTTTAGTAGAAGAGCCACTTTAACTTTCATTGGGTGATTTTCAGGTCTTTTTAGTTCTAAGATAGTACGATCAAAATCAGTAAGTGTTTCACCAGATGTTGTTTTATACTTATCTACCAATAAGAAATCCTGTAGTTCACTTGCTATTTTAGGATTTAATGGAATACCATCAAACTCTTTTGCTTTCACTCTTTCTTGAAGAATAGACTGAACGTTATTTATGTACTGATTTTTAATATTTGCTTTTTGTTGCAATTCCTTTTCAGAGGCTTGCTCCATTTGTTGAAGCTTTTGAGCTTCTTTCTTTACTAACACCTTATGATGTTTAGTTGCTACTGATTCAAGATCTCCATAGTTTTGAAGTCTTTCCACTTCTGTTTCTACATCTTCAGGTTCAAATCCTTGATCAGTTAGAGCTTGTTTAATTATTGCCACCTGATTTTTTTCTTGTGAAAGATCCATCTCAGAGAAATTGGCTATAGAATTAAATGTATTAAAATATTCTTTTGGATCAACTCCTTTAACAAATATGGCATCAAATGCTTGTTGATAGTCTTCTCCAAATTGGCCAATGAATTTATTCACAACCTCAATAGCACCTTTCTTCTTCTCTACTTCAAACTTTTCTAAGAATTCTTCAGGAGTGTTAATCTCTGCATCTTCTTCATCCTCCTCTGAAGTGAACACTCCAAGTTTGAATAAGTCTTTAGCAAGAGCTCCAAATTTACTCACTTCTGTAGAATCATCTTCTTCAGATTCTTCTGTAGATGCTTTTGGTGCAGCAGGTGCTGGAGCAGCTTCTTCTTCTTCATCCTCATCATCATCTAATAAGAAATCTGTTAATCCTTTTTGAGGAGTATCTTCTTTCTTATCTGAATCATCATCTGTAATAGTTTTTACAGAAGCAGGTTTAGTCTTTGCAGGAGCAGGGTCTTCAATGTTCTTTACAATATCTTGTAAGTCCTCAGGATTACTTGTAGAAGTTTCTGGTTCAAATAAATTATTCAGAAGCTCTTGATTTCCTGCACCCATTTCCATAGTATTCTCAATACTAAAGCCAAATGAGTTGCTATCTAAATTATCAGCCATATGTAGTTTGTTTTATTGTATTTGGTTTATAAATGTAAAAATATGTAACATCTCTGGGATTACAAAGACTTATATAGGTAATCCTCTATTTATTCAAGATAATATAGCATTAAAATATTTCACTTTCTAACTAAAAATGTTTATTTTTTCTTTGCTCTACCTTTTGCATTCTCTTTTGCCACAGCCAAGTCATTTGCTTGATTCTCTCTATCCACTTGTAACTTCTCTCTTTCAAGTTGAAGCTTCTGCATTTCCTTTCTATTATCAGAGTTTATCTGTGCCATCTTTATCTCATAGTCTTTAGCAGCTTTCATTTGATCATTAGATAGTTTGCTTATCTCAAGAACATCAGGAACACCACTAACATCTAGATCAGACAAAGGACCACTCTTAGATTCAGCAGCAATAAGAGCAATTTCTTTCTTATTAATTCTATCTAATTCATTCTGATAGTTTTCATTGGCTACTTCTTGGTCTTTCATACTTTGTGCTTGAGCTATTTGAGCTTGGGCTATTTGACCTTGTTGTTCTATTCTTTGTTGTTCTTGTTGAGCCTTTTGTTGCTCCATAGCTATCTGTTGATCTCTAAGAGTTTTAAATACTTTCTTCATT